>Ga0315912_10000326_pt1 | contig 96334 bp, 65 predicted proteins | sample VfabasoilMG_FD_204469 | JGI IMG/M metagenome (GOLD analysis project Ga0315912, IMG submission 204469) | Garden soil microbial communities collected in Santa Monica, California, United States - V. faba soil | ecosystem: Environmental > Terrestrial > Soil > Garden | place: USA: California... | reverse complement strand
ACCTGATCGCAGGAAGCGTGCGCAGAGCCGTGCGCGCTTCCTGCGATCAGGTTAAGAAGTGTCCTGGCACCGTACTCAGCACAGGGTGAAGAAGTGCCTGGCACCGTACTCGTCAGAAGAATCCCAGCACCCGGGCCACGATCACCGAGGCGACCACCAGTGCCAGGACCCAGCCGCTGCGACGCCACGTGATGGCGAAGCTCACCCCGGCGTCATGTTCCGGGTGAGTGCCTTGCTTCGAGTGTCGCCGTTCCAGCGACTTGCGGGAGCTGAACATGGCCCGCCTCCTGCTCTGGGGGGCCGCGCGTTCCCCGCCTGCGCCGCGCGATGCGTGCGCTGGAAGCGCGCGCGTGATGGAACGCCGGAGGATGCATCGACGCGCGGGCCGGCGGAACTTGAATCGCGCCTGGAGCGGCCCCGGCGCGCCCTTCTGCCGGTCGGGAGCATCCGCTATCCTCGCCGGACTCTCCGGCGGGGCTCCGATCCCGCCGCACGCCCCGCACGATGGACGTCTCCGCGCTCAAGATCGATCGCTCCGCACCGGCTGCGCGCCGCGCGCCGCGCCGTTCGCGCTGGGTCGGGGTGCTGGTGGTGCTCGGCCTCTTGGCGCTGGTGTGGTTCCTGCTCCAGCGCCAGATCCTCGAGCTGGCCGACCGGCTGCGGCTGCCCGAGGTGCGCACGCTGCAGGTGGTCAAGCGCAGCGCGGTCCAGGCGGCGACGGTCAGCGGCACCTCGGCCAACGGCTACATCGTCGCGCGCAAGCGCGCCGCGCTCTCGGCCGACACGCCCGGGCGCATCGTCGAGCTCAACGTCCAGGAAGGCAGCGTGGTCAAGCAGGGCGACGTCGTGGCGCGCCTGTTCTCGGACGAGTACGCGGCCTCCTTGCGGCGCACGGAGGCCGACGTGCGCCTGGCGGAGGCGGGTCAGGCGCGCGCGGCGACCGAGGTCACCGTGGCGGAGAACCAGCTGGCGAGCGCGCGCGCCCAGTTGCGCAGCGCCGAGGCCGACCTGGGGCAGTACCAGTCCGCCGAGGGGCTGGCCCTGCTGGAGTACGAGCGCTCCAAGAAGCTGCTCGAGTCGGGCGTCGCCAACCAGGAGCGTCTGGACCGTGCGCAGAACGCGCTGGAGACGGCGCGGGCGCGGCTCACCTGGGCCAACGCCCAGATCGACGCGGCGCGGCGCGGGATCACGACGGCCGAGAGCCAGCTGGAGGTCGCGCGCAGCGGCGTGCGCGAGGCCGAGGCGCGCGTGCAGAGCGAGCGCGCGGCGCGCGAGCTGGCGCAGGCGACGCTCGACAAGACCGCCGTGCGCGCGCCCTTCGACGGCATCGTGGTGCTCAAGGACGCCGAGGTCGGCGAGGTGGTCTCGCCCAACGTGCAGGGCGGCTCGAACGCGCGCGGCTCGGTGGTGACGATGGTCGACTTCGCCTCGCTCGAGGTGCAGGCCGAGGTGCCCGAGACCAACCTGGCGGCGGTCGTGATCGGCGCGCCGGCGCAGCTCTACCTCGACGCGCGGCCGGACAAGGCCTACCGCGGCCGCGTCGACCGCATCTGGCCCACGGCCAACCGCACCAAGGCGACGGTCGAGGTGCGGGTGGCCTTCGAGGAGCGCGACGAGGCGCTGCGCCCGGAGATGGGCGTGCGCATCGTGTTCAGCGGCGCGGACGCGGCGACGACGGCGAGCGAGCCGGTCGCCAGCGAGAAGGCCGGCTCGATCGTGATCCCGACCGAGGCGCTGGTCAGCGTGCAGGGCGCGAGCCACGTCTTCGTCCTGGAGCGGGACGTCGCCCGCCTGCGCCCGATCGCGCACGGCGAGCAGCGCAACGGCAAGGTCGTCGTCGAACGCGGCCTGGTCGAGAACGAGGTGATCGTGCTGGCGCCGCCCGAGTCGCTGCGCGACGGCCAGCGCGTGCGGAGGAAGAGTTGAGCGCCGCGCGCGCGCCCCGGCCGTCAACCCGATCGTCCTCGGGAGCACGACGGCCCGCCCCGCTTGCCACGCTCCTGAGCGATTCCACGGAGAACGAGCCATGTCCCAGCCGCTGATCCGACTGCGCAACGTGACCAAGACCTACACGCGCGGGGGCGAGACCCTGACCGTGCTCGACCGGCTGCAGCTCGACATGGAGGACGGCGGCTACTTCGCCCTGATGGGCCCCTCGGGCTCGGGCAAGACCACGCTGCTCAACCTGATCGGCGGCCTCGACCACGCCGACGCGGGCGAGGTGCTGGTCGGCGAGGACGACTTGTCCGTCATGAGCGGCGGGGCGCTGGCGGCCTGGCGCGCGCACGGTGGGCTTCGTGTTCCAGGGCTTCAACCTGATCCCGGTGCTCAGCGCGCTGGAGAACGTGATGCTGCCGCTGCAGCTCGCGCCGCTCTCGGGCAAGCAGCGCCGCGAGCACGCGCTGCACGCGCTCGAGCTGGTCGGCCTCTCCGACCGCGCCAAGCACCGGCCCAAGCAGCTCTCGGGCGGCCAGGAGCAGCGCGTGGCGATCGCGCGCGCGATCGTCAGCGACCCGCGCCTGATCCTGGCCGACGAGCCGACCGGCGACCTCGACCGCGCCTCGGCTGACCAGGTGCTGGCGCTGCTCGGCAAGCTCAACAGCGAGCTCAAGAAGACGATCCTGATGGTCACGCACGACCCGCACGCCGCGCGCCACGCGCGCACGATCGTGCACCTGGACAAGGGCAAGCTCGGCAGCATCGAGCACAACCAGCCCGCGCTGCAGCGCGCCTGAGCCGCCATGCCGCCGTTTCAACTGGTCTGGCGCAACCTGCTGCGCCGCCCGCTGCGCTCGGTGCTGACGGTGTTGTCGCTGATGGTCGCGATCTTCCTGATCTGCAGCCTGCGTTCGCTGATCACCACGATCCGCTCGGCCGCCGACAACTCCGACCCGCGGCGCCTGGCGGTGATGTCGGCCAGCGGCCTGTTCGTCGAGCTGCCGCTGCACTACCAGGCCGAGATCGAGCGCATCCCGGGCGTCGAGCTGACCACCAAGTTCCAGTGGTTCGGCGCCTACTACCGCAGCCAGCAGAACTTCTTCGCCCAGTTCGCGGTCGACCCGGCCTCGATGTTCAAGATGTACCCGGAGTGCAAGGTCGCGCCCGAGGCCATCGAGAACATGGCCAAGGAGCGCACCGGCTGCATCATCGGCTCGACCTTGGCGCGCGAGTTCGACTGGAAGGTCGGCGACACGATCCCGCTGATCGGCGACCTGCGCCCGCACCCGGAGGACAAGGCCTGGGAGTTCAAGGTCGCGGGCATCTACCACTCGGACGCGCCCAACTTCGACAGCCGCACGCTCTTCTTCCGCTGGGACTACTTCGAGGAGACGCTCAAGCAGGGCGGCGTGCCGCCCGGCGTGGGCGTGTACTCGATCCGCGTGGCACCGGGCGCCTCGGTCGACCAGGTGATCGCCGACGTCGAGGAGCTCTTCCACGACAGCGAGCAGCGCGTCGACTGCGACACCGAGGCCGAGTTCCAGCGCCAGTTCCAGTCGATGTTCGGCAACCTGCCGCTGTTCCTGTCCTGGATCGGCGGCGGGGTCTTGATCGCGATCCTGGTGGCCTGCGTCAACACCATGTTGATGGCGATGCGCGAGCAGACGCCCGACGTCGGCATCCTCAAGGCGCTGGGCTTCACCGACGCCTCGATGTTCGGCCTGTTGATCCTGCAGTCGACCTTCCTGTCGGTCTTGGGCGGCGGCCTCGGCATGCTCTTGGCGCTGGGCACGCAGGGCGCGCTCGCCCGCTTCCTGGAGGCCTTCGCCCCGGGTTACCGGGTCACGCCCGAGACCTTCGCGCTGGCGGCCGTGATCGCTCTGGTGCTCGGCCCCCTGGCCGGCATCGCGCCGGCGCTCTTGGCGCGCAAGCTGACGCCCATCGAAGCCACCCGCGGAACCGATTGAGGCCAGCCATGCTCGTCCCCCTCAGCTACAACCTGCGCAGCCTCTTCGTGCGCCGCAGCGCGACGCTGCTGACCGTGCTCGGCATCGGCGCGACGGTCGCGATCGTCTCGGGCATCCTGGCGCTGCAGCAGGGCTTCCACCACATGTTCACCACCGGCGGCCGCGAGGACCTGGCGGTGTTCCTGCGCCCCGGCGCGAGCAACGAGGGCAACAGCCAGTTCAACCGCGAGCGTGGCCTGACGCTGATCAAGTCGGTGCCCGAGATCGAGGTCGGCCCGCAGGGGCCGTTGGCCTCGATGGAGGCCTACCTGGCGGTGCTGCTCGACCGCACCAGCGGCGGCCTGACCAACGTGCCGCTGCGCGGCGTGCAACCGATGACCTTCGCCATCCGCGGCGACGAGATCCGCATCGTCGAGGGCCGCACCTTCACGCCCGGCCACGACGAGCTGATCGTCGGCCGGCGGCTGGTCGCGGGCATCGCCAACTGCCGCGTGGGCGACGTGATCACGCTCAACAAGACGCCCTTCCGCGTGGTGGGACTGTTCGAGAACGAAGGCCAGTTCGGCGGCGAGATCTGGGGCGACCTCGACCGGTTGCTGTCGGCGATGGGGCGCTACGGCCCGAACCGCGTGATCGCGCAGCTCCGGCCGGGCACGGTGATCGGTTCGCCCGACCCGATGGAGGTCATGTTCAGCGACGAACCGCCCGAGCCGGAGCCCGGCACGATGGCGGCGCGGCTGCTCAAGGACAACGTCGTGCCGGCCAAGGTCTACAGCGAGAAGGAGTTCCTCGGCTCGCAGACCGTGATGCTGACCTTCATGCTCGGCTTCATCGGCCTCGGGCTGGGCGTGGTGATGGGCCTCGCCGCGATCTTCACCGCGATGAACACGATGCTCTCGGCGGTCGCGGCGCGCACGTACGAGATCGGCATCCTGCTGGCGATCGGCTACCGGCCGATCCCGATCTTCCTGTCGTTCATGTTCGAGGCCTTGCTGCTCGGCCTGCTCGGCGGCCTGGTCGGTTGCGTGATGACGCTGCCGTTCAACGGCGTCAGCGCGGGCACGATGAACTTCCAGACCTTCACCGAGATGGCCTTCGCCTTCCGCGTGACGCCGCTGGTGCTGGCGACGGCGGTGTTCTTCTCGCTGGTCCTCGGCCTGGTCGGCGGCGCCTGGCCGGCCCTGCGCGCGGCCTTGATGAAGCCGACCCAGGCCCTCAAGCAAGGCTGAGCCGCGTTCCGTCCCGGATCCGGGGCGCGAAAAAGCCCGTGATCCGGGCCGAATCCGGCGCGCGGCGCTTTCGCGACCTTGTCCGCCCCGCGGCGGGGCGTCGGGCGCGGACCTCTTCCAGTCGATCGCGGACCTTGGCGCGGCGGAGGGGGCTTCAGCGGAGCACACGCTCCGACCCGTCGCGGCGCGCGTCGAGGGATCGCGGCGTCTTCCGGAGGGGGGACACGATGAGGGCGCGTCGAGAAGCTGTGCGTCTGTGGTTGGCGGGTTGCGCGCTGACGGCCGGGGCCGTGCCGGCGCGCGGGATGTTGGCGCCGGGCTATGCCTGTGTCGGGCCGACGACCTGGCTCGAGTTCGCGCGGGCGCGCCCCTCGATCGAGAGTGTCGAGGTGTTGCCGCCGTCTGTCGCGCGGTTGGTCGAGCTGGCGCGCGCCGGCGGGCACGAGCTCGAGCCACCGCTGGTGCGCTCGCTGGTCTTGGCCGCCGAGCTCCTGGCGCTCCTGCCGCTGGAGCGCGCCGAGCGTCTCGAGCTCACGCCGCAGCACCTCGTGCTGGTCTTCGACGAGGCGGCGCGCGCTGGCATCGAGGTCGCGGTCCCCGAGCGGCCGTGCTACGCGCTCGACCCCGACGACGAGCTCGACCCGCTGCGCGACGGGCGCGCGGTGCGCATGCGTGGCGACGCGCGCCGGCTGCGCCTGAACCAGCGCCTGCGCTTCGAGATCGGGCCGCAGGGCCTGGACGGGCTGGTGACCGGCGACATCGAGGTGCTGACCGGGCCCTTCGACTTCGACCTCGAGGTGCGCATCGAGCACCGCCCCCGCGCCGTGGCGCGCGACAAGTTCGGCCGCGCGCTGCTGGCGCTCGACGCGCGGGGCAAGCCGCGCAAGCACGCCGGGCGTTGGATCGTGCTGCGCCACGACGACTGGCTGGTGATGGAGGCGATGGGCCAGCGCGTCGAGCTCGGCCTGGGTGCGCCGTGTGCGGACGAGGCAACGGCTGCGCAAGCCGCGGAACACCAGTAGACTGGCGACGCTCCGAGGGGTCGGGAGCAACGCATGGTCCTCGGTTCCGTCTCCAAGGCACTCTCCGGCCTCGGGCTCTGCTGCCTGCTGGCCGCCGCGTGGCCCGAAGAGCCCTGGACACTCGCGCGGCCGAAGCCGGCCGTCGCGCTGACGCCGGCGCGCGTCGAGCAGCCCGAGTCGATCGCCTGCGCCGCCTGCCACGCCGCGGTGGTCGAGGAGTGGGCCGAGAGCGCGCACGCGCTGGCCTGGGTCGACCGCGAGTACCAGGAGGCGCTGGCCGACATCAAGCGCCCCGAGGGATGCCACGGTTGCCACGCGCCCCAGCCGCTGTTCCAGCAGAAGGACCCGAGCGCCAAGCCGCCCGCGCGCACGGGCGAGCGCATGCACGGCATCACCTGCGAGAGCTGTCACCTGGCGGCCGACGGCGCGATGCTCGGCCCGCACGGCTCGCCTTCGAGCGCGCACGCCTCGCGGCGCTCGGAGGCCTTCGTCGGCGCGGGCTCCGATGCGCTGTGCGCCAGCTGCCACCGCGTGACGATCGGCCCGGTGGTCGGCGTGGCCAAGGACTTCGAGCAGTCGAAGCAGGCCGAGCGCGGCCGGAGCTGCGTCGGCTGCCACTGCGCGACGGTCGAGCTCGAGTTCACGCGCGACACCACCCAGCCCGCCGCCGCCACGCCGGCGGCGAAACGAACCGGCCGCAGCCACCTGCTCCAGACGCCGCGCGACCCGTCCTTCCTGCGCCAGGCGCTGCGCTTCGAGCTGCTCGAGGAGCAGGGCGCGACGGTGGTCGTGGTCCACAACCGCGCCGGCCACCGCGTGCCCGGCCTGACCGGCCGCAAGCTGACGCTGGAGTTCCGGGCGCTCGCGGCGGACGGCAAGGAGCTGGCGCGCAAGTCGCTCGTGATCGACGTCGGCCAGTACCTGCCCGTCGACGGCCAGCGCAAGCTGGCGCTGGGCGTCGCGGCGGCCGAGGTGCGCGTGCGCGGCCTGCACGAGGAGCCGCGCGCCGTCGAAGCGGTGGTCTTCGTCGACGAGACCCTGAAGCGGTGATCCCCCTGGCGACGCTGCTGGTGAGCCTGGTGCCCGTGCCGCAGGACGGCGTGCAGGCGCCCGCGACGCCACCCGCCGCCGAGCCCGCGCCGGCCGTCGAGCGTCCCTACGCGCTGCGCGGCTCGCTGCGCCTGCGCGAGCGCTCGCGCTGGAGCGCGGGCGAGCACGACCACGACCTGTACACCGCGCTCTACCTCGACGGCGGCGAAGCCGAGCACGACGCCTGGACCTGGCGCGTCTCGGCGCGCGCCGAACGCGACCTCGACGGCGCCGCCGATCCCGACTCGGACTTCTTCTCGCTCGACGACGCGCAGGGCGAGGGCGCCGAGCTCGATCTCTACGAGGCCTGGGCCGAGCGCCACGACGCGCCGGAGTTCGAGGCGCTGCGCGTCGGCCGCCAGACCGACTACCAGACGCCGGTCTTCGCCTGGTTCGACGGCCTGAGCGCGCGCACGCGCGTTCCATCTGGCCGCCACGCGCAGCTCGGCGGCTACGCCGGCCGCAGCGTGCGGCCCTTCGAGGAGGAGTACCATGGCGACCTCGTGCTCGGCCTGTGGTCGGAGCACCGGCCCTGGGAGCGCGCGCGCTTGCGGATCGACTGGATGCACCTCGAGGACGAGCAGCGCCTGGGCGAGGGGGCCGACGACCTCGTGCAACTTGCTTTGGGGCAGGCGCTCGGCGAGCGCTGGCGCTTCGACGCCAGCTGGTCGCGGCTCGAGAACGCCAACCGCGATCTGTCGCTGCGCACGCTGTGGGCCGACCCCGAGCGCGACACGAGCCTGTCGTTCTACGTGTACCGGCTGCTCGAGCCGCAGGAGACGCTGGCCTTCGAGCTCGATCCGTTGACCAGCGCGCTGTTGGTGCAGGAGCCCTTCACGCAGCTGCGCCTGACGGCCTCGCAGGGCTTCAGTGAGCACCTGCACTGCGATCTCGGCGTCGATCTGCGCCGCCTGGCGGAGGGCGTCGACGAGAGCGAGTTCAACCACGACGTCGACCGCGCCTGGCTGACGGCCTCGCTGCTGGAACTGCCCTGGGACTGCGAGCTGTCGCTGACCGGCGAGCTGTGGGACTCGGGCACCGACGACCTGAGCACCTGGAGCGCCGACCTGACCAAGCACCTCGACGAGCGGCACTCGCTCGCGCTGGGCACGAGCTACGCGCTCTACGCCGTCGACCTGTTGACGATCACCGAGCGCGAGGACGTGCGCACGACCTACCTGCGCTGGCGCGAAAAGCGGCGCGAAGGCTGGAGCTTCGACGTCGCCTTCGAGCACGAGGAGCAGCCGGGCGACGACCTGGACAATCTGCGCGTGGGGGGCACATGGAGCTTCTGAGGCGGACTGGCGGCCGTCGGGCGCGGCTGACGTGCGTCGCGCTGACCCTGATGCTCCTGTGCGCGGCGGGTTGCGTGCTGCTCGACGGCTTCGGGCCGGCGCAGCGGCGCTTCGCCTTCGCGCACGCGCTGCACGGCGCCGACCAGGGGCTGACCTGCCTCGGCTGCCACGCCGACGCGCAGGCCGGCGATGCGCCCGGCCTGCCGAGCCCCGACACCTGTGCCGTGTGCCACGACGAGCTCGACGCCGCCGCGCCGCCGGAGCGCGCGGTGGCGACGCTCTTCGACGGCGAGGACTTCCGCGCCGCGCACGCCGGCCGGCAGTCGGCGGAGATCGTGTTCTCGCACGCGCTCCACGCCGCGCGCCTGGAGTGCAACACCTGCCACCGCGGGATCGAGTCCAACCAGGACGTGCTGACGCTCGGCGCGGCGACGATGGACGACTGCACCGCGTGTCACGCGCGCGAGAAGGTGGCGAACGAGTGCGCGACCTGCCACCGCGAGGTCACGCAGGCCTGGAAGCCGCCCAGCCACGCCGCCGACTGGGAGCGCGGCCACGGGCTCGCCGTGCGCTCCCTGTCCGACGCGTCGACCGACGACTGCGCGCTGTGCCACACCGAGTCGAGCTGCCTGATCTGCCACAAGGAAGAGCCGCCGCGCAGCCACACGCACCATTTCCGGCAGCGCGGCCACGCGATCCAGGCCGCGCTCGACCGCCAGAACTGCGCCGCCTGCCACGAGCCGGACTCCTGCGACGCCTGCCACCGCGAAGTGCAACCGAAGAGCCACACGGGCAGCTTCAGCGGCACGCTCTCGACGCACTGTCTCGGCTGCCACTTCCCGCTGAACAGCCAGGGTTGCGCGACCTGCCACACCGCGCTGCCGGGACACATGGCGACGCCCAAGCCGCCCGACCACACGCCGGTGATGAACTGCAGACAGTGCCACGGCTTCCTCGCACCGCTGCCGCACGTCGACAAGGGAGACGACTGCAATGCCTGCCATCCGTAGTGCGCGAAGGCCCGGGTCCGGGTGGAGCGCGGCGCTCGCGGCGCTGGCGTTGCTCCAGGCCTGCGGCGGCGGAGGCAGCTCCGGCGCGCCGGCGGACCCCGCGCCGGAGCGCGACACGCTGCTGCGCGGCGACGAGCTGCCGGGCATCGTGCTCGAGGTGCTGGCGGTCGAGGGCGGCTCGGGTTCGGGCGGCTTCTTCCAGCCCGGCGACCGGGTCAGCGTGCGCTTCCGCGTCGCGAAGTCCGACGGCTCGCCCTGGGGCTTGGGCGAGTTCGACGCCGGGCGCATCCTGCTCTCGGGGCCGAGCTTCAACTACCAGCGCGTGCTCGCGGCGCAGGACGACCTCGCGACGCGCGCGGTCCAGCTCAGCGACGGCAGCTACCGCTACAGCTTCGAGGCGCTGCTGCCGGCGACGTACCTCGCGCCCTACCACGACTCGCCCGACTTCGGGCCGGGCGACGGCGAGCTGACGGGTGTGGCGCTGCTCGACGGGACGTACACGGTCGGCCTGACGCTGGCCTGGGACTACACCTTCGAGGGCGACGCGCGGCGCGACAGCGGCGAGGCGGTCGGCTCGCTGCTGCTGGGCGGCTCGGCGACGCTGGTCGAGCGCGAGGTGGTGACGACCGCCAACTGCAATGCGTGTCACGGCGAGCTCAGCGCGCACGAGGGGCTGCACCGCGACCTGCGCGTGTGCGTGCTGTGCCACACGCAGGGTGCGGAGGACCTCAACGGCGGCGTGACGCCGGGTGTGTCGGTGTCCTCGCGCGTGATGTTCCACAAGATCCACAGCGGCCGGCACCTGCCGAGCGTCCTCGGCGTCAGCACGCTGCCCGACGGGACGCGCACCTACACGGCCCCGCCGGTGCCCTATGTGCTCGTCAGCCCGACGACGGGCGCCCACGACTACTCCGACGTCGGTTTCCCGGCCTGGCCCAACCGCTCGATCGCGCTGCCGCGCGACTTCGGCTACGCGGCGCTCAGCGACGAGGCCAAGGCCAAGGACGAGCTGGTGCGCAGCGGCGTCGCGTCGTGCACGCAGTGCCACGGCGACCCCGACGGCGCGGGGCCGCTGGCCGCGCCCGCGCAGGGCGAGACGATCTACGCCCAGCCGACGCGCGCCGCCTGCGGCGCGTGCCACGACGACGTGCTGTGGGACCGGCCCTACGACGCGGGCAACCTGAGCATCATGCCGCCGCAGGCCAACGACACGATCTGCACCGAGTGCCACGAGGCCGAGGACGACCTCGTGCCTTCGTTCTCGGTGCGCGGCGGGCACGAGCACCCCTTGCGCAACCGGCTCATGAACCCCTTCCTCGGCCAGGGGATCCACCTGTCGCTGATCGCGGCCGACGACGTGGGCGACGCCGACGGCTTCCTCGAGACCGGCGAGCGCCTGGCGCTGCGCATCGGGCTGACCGAGGACAGCGGAGCGCCGGTCAACCCCGGCTCGATCGGCGCGCTGCACGTGCTCCTCTCCGGCCCGGCCGGCAACCCGAACCTGGTGCACGAGGTCGTCGTGCCGCGTTCCCTGCTGGTGGGCGTCAGCCCCTTCGACGTCGTGGTGCCCGAGTCGATCGGGCTGGAGTTCCTGGGCTCGTCGAGCGCCGCCGCGGGCGAGCTGTTCCAGACGCAGCGCACGCCGCTGCACACGATCCCGGGCCAGCCGACGCGTGTCTACAAGAGCGGGGCGCTGACGACGATCACGACGCTGGCGGCCGCGACGCCGCCGCCGGCCAACGTGCTGACGCTCGCCGACGCCAGCGGCTTCGCGCGCGACGACGTCGTCGTGCTCGAGCCCGGCGTGCCCGGCCAGACCGAGTTCCTGCGCGTGCAGCACGTCGAGGGCGCGCGCGTGTGGTTCTCTTCGCCGCACACGCCGGCCTACCCCAGCGCCACGCGCGTCGCGCACCCCGCGGGGTCCCTGGTGGCGGTCGTGGCGCTCGGCGAGCTCGCCGCGGGCGTCGACTACCTGCTCGACGCGCCGAGCGGCACCGTGACCGAGCTGATCGAGTTCGGCGACGGCGCCGCGGTGGTCGCGAGCTACACCAGCGACTTCGTGCTGCCCGCCAGCTACCCGGTGTCGGCCAACGGCTCGCCCGAGCTCGGCGAGGAGACCGGCGAGTGGCAGGGGCGCGCGCTGGTCGAGGGCGCCTACACGCTGGCCGTGCAGGTGACGCGCGACTTCGACTACTTCGCGCCGGGCGCGATCACGCGCTACCGCGCCGCCAGCGAGCCGACGAAGCTGACGATCCCCGTCGGCGCGGGCCCGACGGCCGTGCCCGGAGCGCCGATCGAGAGCGGCGCGAGCTGCCTCGCCTGCCACCAGGAGCTCTACTACCACGCCGAGAACTACCGCGGCTTCGACACCTGCATCGCCTGCCACGGCAACGCGGGGATGGAGGACCGGCCGCAGTACGTCTCGGCCAACGCGCCGGCGACGCCGGGCGTCCGCACCGACTTCCGCGAGCTGGTGCACCGCATCCACCGCGGCGCCGAGCTGCCCGACGTGCTCGACCACGTCGTCGTCGGCTCCGGCCTCGCGCCCTGGCCCGACGACTTCCGCGCGCGCACTTTCGAACATGTGAGCTTCCCGCGCCGGCCCGGCGGGACCGCGCAGTGCGCGGTCTGTCACGGCGCGTCCGAGGCGTGGAAGGAGCCGGCCCCGCGCGAGCACCCCGACGGTCCAACCGTGCCGAGCCAGGCCTGGCGCCCGGTGTGCGGCGCCTGCCACGCGACGAGCAGCGCGGTCGCGCACATGGACGTCAACACCGCCCCCTCGGGCGCGGAATCCTGCGCTACCTGCCACGGCGTCGGCCGCGAGTGGAACGTCGAGCTGTACCACGCCGTGCGTTGAGCGTCGCGGACCCTACGAAGGTACCGCAGACGCGCTCGTGCTCCGCGCGTAGGGTGCGGTTCGACGATGCCTGCCCTGCAACCGCTCGCTGCGCTCCGGAATCCGCGTCTGCGCGCGTGGCTTGCCGCGTGGCTGGGGCTGGGCGCGATCGGATCGCTGCTGCGCGCGGGGCTGTGCGCCAGCGAGGGGCTGCTGGGGCGCGAAGGCACGGCGCTCGGCGTGATGTGGCGCGGCGCGGCGGTCGACTTGGTCGTCGGTGTCGTGCTCCTGACGCCGGTGGCGCTCGGGCTCGCGCTGGGACGCGGACGCCAGCTCAACCGGCCGCGTGCGCGCGGCCTGGGCTTCACCCTGCTGTTCGCGCTCGCGCTGTTCGCGGCCTTCGTCGAGTACTTCTTCTTCCAGGAGTTCGACGCGCGCTTCAACCACATCGCGCTCGACTACCTGCTCTTCCCCGGCGAGGTCGGCGGCAACATCTGGGAGAGCTACCCGCTGCCGCTGTACGTCGCGCTGGCGCTCGGCGGGGGTGCGCTGCTGGCCTGGCTGGCGTTGCGCGCGGTGCGACTGGCGCACTTCGAAGCGCGCCCGTGGAGGTCGCGCTTCGCCTCCGCCGCCGGCGTCCTGGCGCTGAGCGCCGCCGCGCTGGCCGTGTTGCGCGCGTGTCCCGCGTCCGCCACCGGCGACCGGCAGGTCGACGAACTCGCCGGCAACGGCGCACTGCAGCTGGCGCGCGCCTTCCAGAGCGCCAGCCTGAACTACGCCGACTTCTACCGCACCGTGCCGGAGCAGGAACTCTGGACGCGCGCGGCGCGCGAACTCGGCTGGCCCTCGCCCGCCTCGCCGGCGCGCGCCTTCCCGGCGGTCGAGCGGCGCGCCGAGCCGCTCGACGTGGTCGTGATCCTGGGTGAGAGCTTCGGCTCCGAGTTCGTCGGGCGCCTGGGCGGGGCGCGGCCCTGCACCCCGGAGTTCGAGCGTTGGGCGGAGCAGGGCACGCTGGTCACCAACCTGATGGCGACCGGCAACCGCACGGTGCGCGGCCTCGAAGGTGTCCTGTGCTCCTTCGTGCCGCTGCCGGGCGACTCGATCTGGAAGCGCGACAAGTCCGACGACGTCGCCAGCCTGGCGGGCGTCCTGCGCGAGCAGGGCTACCGCACCGAGTTCGTCTACGGCGGCGCCGGCAGCTTCGACGGCATGCGCCAGTTCGCGCTGCAGAACGGCTGGCAGCGCTTCGTCGAGGACGGCCTGGTCGGCGCCTCGGACTTCCCGTCGGACGCCTTCCGCACCGCCTGGGGCGTGGCGGACGAGCACATCTTCGACGCGCTGCTCCAGCGCCAGCGTGTCGCGCGCGCCGAGGGCCGGCGCTTCTGCGGCACGGCGCTGACGGTCAGCAACCACAAGCCCTTCCTGACCCCCGACACGCAGGACCGTTCCCTGCGCGACGGCCAGCTCGTGGCCTCGGGTGCCTGGGGAGGTGCATTGCTGCTGGGCACGCTGCTGGCTTGGCGCTTCCTGCGCCCGCGCTGGAGTGCCGTGCGCCTGGCGAGCCTGTGCGCGCTGGCGTGGGGCGGCTTCGGCCTGCGGGCCTGGCTCGAGGTCCAGCCGCGCGACTCGCGCGAGGCGGCCGTGCGCTATGCCGACCGCGCGCTGGGCGCCTACCTCGACAGCGCGCGCGCGGAAGGGCTGCTCGAGCACACCGTCGTGCTGTTCGTCGGCGACCACGGCGCGCGCGTCTACGGTGCCGAGGAGATCCCGGCCGCCAGCTACCGCGTGCCGGCGCTGTTCCTGGCACCCGAGGCGCACTACCACGGCCGCACGCTCGACGGGTTGTGCTCGCAGGTCGACCTCGTGCCGACGCTGCTCTCGATCGCCGGTGTCGACCACGTCTCGCCGTTCTTCGGCCAGGACCTGCTGGCCCAACCCCAGGATGGTTCCGGCGGCCCCGGGCGCGCGTGGTTGATCCACAACCGCGACGTCGGCCTGCTGACCGACGACTTGCTGACCGTGCTCGGGTTGCGCGGCACGACCACCTTCTACCGCCGCAGCGGGCGCGCGAGCTCGACCTTCACGCGCGTCACGGGCACGGCCGAGGACGCCGAGCTGACGCGCGCGGCCGAGCGCGCGGCGGCGGTGTTCCAGGTCGCGGCGACGCTGTACGAGTCGCGGCGCTATCGTCTCGCGCATGGCGGATGACTCGGCGGCGCGCCGGAGCTGGTGGCTGTCGCGCGTGCTGCTGCCGGTGGCCCTCGCGGCCGGCGCGGCGGTCGCGCTGGCGGTCACGGACCTCGACGCGCGCACGCTCGAGCCGATCTACGACCGGCAGCAGGCGACCTTCGGGCTGCGCCGCCATTGGCTGACGAACGGCGTGCTGCACCTCGGCGGCAAGTGGTGCGTGCTGCTGGCGGCCCTGACGCTGCTCGTGCTGGCGCTTGCGGGCGGCCGCCGGCCCGCGCTGCGGCCGTGGCGGGGCCGGTTCCTGTACCTGGTCGCCTGTGTCGGGCTGACGGCGCTGGTCGCGGCGCTGTGGAAGGACCTCGCGCTGCAGTCGACGCCCTGGAACACGACGCGCTTCGGCGGACAGCAGCCCTGGCCCGGCGACGGCACAGCGCGCAGCCTCGCTGCGTGGATCGGCTCGCCCGGCGCGCACGCGGCCTCCGGCTTCGCCTGGACCGGGCTGTACTTCGTCGCCGCCGCCTCGGGCGTGCGGCGGCGCGCGCGCTGGCTCGCACCCGGCTTGGCACTGGGCTTGTCGTTCGCGCTGACGCAGCACCTGCGCGGCGCGCACCAACCTTCGCACCAGCTCTGGTCGGCGGCGCTGGCGTGGAGCATCGCCGCCCTGCTCGCGCTGCTGTTCCGCCGCGCGGGTTGGATGCACTGGGACGAGCTGAGTGCAACCGCGCCGTCACGGTGGTAGGCGACTCAACGCGGCAGCGTCCAGAGCTCCCAGCCGGCCGAGAGCGGCTGACGACTCGCTCCGCGGCCCGCGAGCTCGGCGCGCAACGCGGCGGCGGACGCCGATTCCGGCAGCAGGAAGCAGACGCTCCACTCGTCCGGCCAACGCCAGTGCGCGCGCAGCTGAGCCAGCTCCGCGAGCGAGTCCGCGGCCAGCGCGTTGCGCCAGGCGTAGTAGGCCGGCGCCAGGTTGAGCGCCGCGGTCCGCGGGTGGAACACCACGGCGGGCGGCGAACAGTGGCCGCGCAGGGCGCTGCCGAGGTGCGTGCCGGAAGGCGCGCGGGAACCGGGCGGCACCTGCGCCGGAGGTCGGCCGCTCGGGCCCAGCAGGGCCAGCAGCAGCACGCCGACGCCCAGGGCTCGCAGCACCTCGCGCAGCGTGCGCGACTTGGTGCGCGACTCGATGAACTGCAGCGGCAGGGCCGCGCACAGCGCGAGCGGCAGCGCGAAGTAGAGGATGAAGGTCTCCTGGCCCTCGAGCGTGTGCCGGTAGTGGGCCAGGTGCTGCAACAGCGCGCCGCAGCCGAGCGCGACGAGCAGCGCGCCGCGTCCGCGTCGGTCCGCGTCGCGCAGGATGTGCGCTGCGACCAGCGCCAGGCCGCCGGCCAGCGCCAGGAGCAGCAGCGGATCGCCGAACAGCTCGCGCGCCACGCGCGTCTGCACCGCGAGCCAGGCCAGTGGCCCGTTGCCCTCCTCGCAGACGGGCGCGAGCAGCTCGCGCGCGCGCTCCCAGGCCGAAGCGCCCGCGGGGCCCCAGCGCGCGGACCAGGTGGAGTGCAGCACGAGCGGCAGCCCGACTCCGAGCAGGGCCGCGGCGCCGGAGTGCAGTGCGCGGCGCCGGTCGCCGAAGGCCCAGCCGAGCACGACGAGGCCCGGCACGTAGAACAGGGGCGACCACGTGAGCAGCCCGCCGGCGAACATGGCGAGCGCGATTCCGGCCAGCGCCGCGCGCCGCCCGCCGCGCGCGTAGTGCACGGTCGCCAGGCAGGCACCCCCGATCGCCGCCAGCGCCGGCCACTCGTAGTTGACGAGCGCGGCGTACTGCCGGCTGGACGGCAGGAAGGCCAGCGTCAGCGCGACGGCCGCGCTCGTTCCCGTGCCGGCGACCGTGCGCGTCAGCAGGAAGGCCAGCACCACGACCAGCAAGAACGCTCCGAAGAACGGCAGTCGCAGCGCGAGCTCCAGCCCGCGCGGCGGAGCGTGCGCGCGCCAGGCTTCGCTCCAGCCCGCGGGTCCGAAGAGCCGTGCCGAGGCCCACGCCATGAGCGGAACCAACGGCGGGTGGTTGGCGTACACCAGTCGCTCGGCGAGCGCGCGCTCGGAGTCCGTCGGCGGCGACTGGGTGTCGATCAGCAGGGTCGGGTAGCCGCCGTGCGCCGCGAGCCCGAAGCGCTCGTAGTTGACCGCCGCGATCGCGAAGAACGAGCCCTGGTAGCCCTCGAACCCCGCATCGAAGGTCCGGCGCAAGTCGCGACCGTGGACCAGGAGCACCAGCAGGAAACCGAGGAGCGCGAGCACGCGGAGTCCGCGGGCCCGTGCGCTGCCGACCTGGGGAGCTTCCATCGGCGAGCGTGATACGCCCTGGGGCGCGCGCGATCCACCCTGGATTGGAGCTTGCGGTTCGGCTGGCGCGGTCGACGCGCGTCAGCGGCTCTCAGCTGCCGCGCTCGACGCGCGTCAGCGACTTTCAGCTGCCGCGCTCGACGCGCGTCATGAGGGCCGGCAGCCGCTGCGGATCGGCCGTCTCCGCCAGGCTGCCGCGGCCGCGCTGCACGTAGGCGCGCGCCGGTTCGAACAGGCCGCGCGGGCCGGGCAGGCCCGAGCGCTCGAAGAGCTCCTTGTCGTGCACCGGGTCGAGCACCTGCACGACGCGGCTGGCGACGTAGGGGCTGAGCGCCGCCTCGGCCAGCTGGCGCACCTGCTCCGAGCCGCGCGGGCCGATGATCGTCACGTGCACCGGCTCGTGGAAGATCAGGTCGCAGGCGCGCGCGTAGCCGGCGACGAAGTGGCCGTAGCGCTTGTAGTCGGCGACGAAGCTGTCGAGCGTCGCGCGCGCCATGTCGGCGTAGTCGTCCTCGCGCACCAGGCGCGACAGGCGCAACAGCGCTTCGGCCATCACCGCGTTCTCGAGGATCGAGCGGTTGCGCCGGCGCAGCCCGCCGTGCGCGCTCGGGTCGTGGGGCGTGTCGTAGAAGCCGCCGGTCGGGCTGGCGAGGTTCTCGATGGTCAGATCGGCCAGGCGCTTGGCCGGTTTCAGGTAGCGGCTCTCGCCGGCGTACTGCAGGCCGTCGACCAGCGCGCGCAGCACGTAGGCCTGGTCGGAGAGCAGCCCGGGCAGGTGGTAGCTGCCGTCCCAGTAGTGGTGGACGCCGCGGCGCTCGTCGAAGAGCTCCTCGACCACGAAGTCGAGCGTCGCCAGCGCCTGCGTGCGGTAGCGTTCCTCGCGCAGCACCATCGCGGCCTTGAAGAGCGACGAGACCGCGATCGCGTTCCAGTTGGCGAAGATCGTCGGGTCGACGCGCGGTGCGCCGTGCGCGCGGCGCGCCTCGAGCGTCGTCAGCCGCGCGTAGGCTGGGTCGGCGTTCTGGCTGCCCTTGAAGGCGCGCGTGGCCTCGTCGAGCAGCGAGGCGTGCATCCAGCGCAGGATGCCCTCGGCCGTGCGGCGGTAGCTCTCGTCGCCGAACACCTGGTAGGCCTCGAGGTACACGTGCAGGCGCTGGGCGTTGGAGTCCAGCATCTTCTCGTGGTTGGGGCCGCTCCAGTCGGGGCGCGTCGCGTAGCGGTAGAAGGCGCCCTCGAGCTCGTCGTGGATCTCGCCTTCCTGCATGCAGCGCAGGGTGCGGCGCACCAGCTGCAGCATGTTCTGGTCGCCGGTCTGCGACCAGCGGATCAGCGCGAAGTCGAGCGCCTCGGTGTGGGGGAACTTGTGTTCCTTGCCCCAGCCGCCCCACTTGGGGTCGGCGCTGTCGAGCACCATGCGCGCGACGTGCTCGACGATCTCGGGCGTGATCGTCGCGGCGCGCGTGCCGGGCTTGGGCAGCTCCTCGGCCTTGCGCCGCTCCTCGAGCTCGCGGATGCGCAGGCGCAGGAGCTCGCGGTTGCGCGCGTAGTAGTCGGCGACCAGCTCGAGGCGCGCGACCAGTTCGTCGGCCTCGAGGTAGGTGTCGGCCGCCAAGAGCTCGCCGCCGTCGTCGAGCCAGGCCAGCGTCGGCCAGCCGCCCTTGGAGTAGCGCGCGTCGATGTCCGGGCGGCGGTCCTTGTCGACCTTGATGGCCACGAACTTCTGCTGCACCAGCTCCTGCACGCGCGGGTCGGCGAACACGACGCGCTCGAGCTCGTTCGAGAACCGGCACCAGGCCGCGCGCACGAACAACAACACCGGCACGCCGCGCTCGCGCGCCTCCCCGAAGGCCTCGTCACACCACTCCGACCAGCGCACGAGTGCAGCCATGTCCCCGTGAGGCTACGCCCCCCGCCATCCACGAAGCAATGGCGCGCACGAACGCGCCCCACGCGCACGGTGCCCAACGCCTCGCGTACGGTGCCCAACGCCTCGCGCACGGTGCCGAACACCCCGCGTACGGTGCCGAACACCTCGCGTACGGTGCCTGGCTCGTTCTCACCCTGCTCGCCGGCATGCGCACAGAACGCCTGGTCTCACCGCGAGCAGGGTGAGAACGTGCCTGGCTCCGTACGCGCCCGCGTCACCCGCCCCCGTCACTCCCCGACCGTCGCCGCGTCCTTGAACTCCGGCAACGCGACCTTCGTCACATCGACCAACGGGCACTCCGCATACAACTGGTCGAGCTCGTAATACTGCCGCGCCTCCGGCTGCAGGATGTGCACCACGACATCGACATAGTCGAGCAGCACCCACCACCCGAGATCCCCGCCCTCGGCGCGCGCGTGGTTCTCGCCCTGCGCCTTGAGCTGCACGTGGATCTCGTCGTAGAGCGCCTTGACGTGCGGGCGCGACAGCCCGGAGATCAGGACGAAGTAGTCGGCGACCTTGAGGTGCTCCGAGACGTCGAAGACCTTGATGTCGACGCCCTTCTTGCGTTCAGCCAACACGGCCGCGGAGGCGGCGATCTCGATGGGGGTCAGGGCGGAGCTCCTCTGGGGACGGCCGGATTCTAGCGCGGCGGGTCCGGAGAGCGAGGGGGAGTACGACGAGTGCAACCCCGATTGGCGCGCTGCCGGGGCGGCCCGCAGACTGGTGCGCCGGCGGCGGTCCCCTCCGCCCAGGAGGCTCGCATGCGTCTTCTCGCAGTCGTTCTCGTGCTCGCGCTGGCGCTCGTCGCCGGCGTGTGGCTGCTCCGCGGCGAAGATCGCGCGCCCGACGAGCAAACCGCCGCACCCGCCGCTGCGCCCCACGCGCCGACGCCGACGGCCACGCACCCGCTCGACGAGGACGCGGCGGTGGCCGAAGCGCGCGCCGCGGGGATCGACAGCGCGGTCGCCGAGCGCGCGGATCCGGCTGCCTCGGAACGCTGCGTCGTCACCGGCCGCGTGCTCGACGAAGGTGGCGTCGGCGTGCCGGGGGCGACGATCCACCTGACGGCCAACAGCGGCGAGAGCTGGACCAAGGACGAGCCCGTCGCGCGCTTCGGCGACGTCTCCGCGACCCCGGCGGAACGCACCGTGACGACCGACGCCGCCGGCCGCTTCCGCTTCGAATGTCGCGCGCCGACCTGCGCCGTCCAGATCCTGACGATCGCCGCCGGGGACTGGTGGTGCGCGTCGCGGCTGACCTTCCGGGCCAACGGGACCGGGCAGGGCCCTGCGCTCGGTCCTGGAGAGCGGGAGCTCGGCGATCTGACCGTGACGACCTGCGGCTCGGCGCGCGGGCGCCTGCTGAGCACCGGCGGCGAGCCGATCGGCGGCGTCGAGGCCGGCGTGTCGGGCAGCGGCATGCGGGAGCTCCCGCGACCGTTGCCGAGCGCCGTCAGCGATGCGAACGGCGCGTTCCTGATCCGGGGCATCCCGCCCGGTGAGCAGGGCTTCGAGGTCGGCGACGATCCGTGGCTCGAGCTCAAGAACGTCGCGGGGCTGGTGACGGCGGCGGGTGTGCTCGACCTGGGCGACCTCGTGCTGCGCCGCGGCCACGAGATCCGCGTGCGCTTCGTCGAGCACGACGGGAGACCGGTGCAGCGCGTGTGGGTGATCTGCAGGGCCGTGGCGGACAACGAGGCGGTGTCCAGGTCGACCGCGGCGGACGGGACGTGGGTCGCCTACGTCAAGGAAGAGCGCGAGTACGTGCTCTCGATCGAGCGCTCCACCGTGTACGAGCGCTGGGGCGGCCCGGACGAGCCGTTGGCGCACGTGCGGCCCGGTGCCGCGGAGCTGCGCGTCGAGCTGCGGCGGAAGCCGGAGATGACCTTCGTCGTCGTCGACGCCGCGACGCGCGCGCCCATCGAACGCTTCTGGCTCGGCCTGCGCGACAAGCCGGCGTCGAACCAGACGGTCTCGCTGCCGAACGAGAACGAGCCCGCAGACCATCCCGGCGGCGAGCTGCGCATGCCGGCCGCGTCGACGAGCCAGGAGCTCTTCGTGCGCGCGCCCGGCTACGCGCCGGCGCAGCTCGACGTGCGCGAGGACACGCCGGGCAGCACGCGGCAGACGGTCGCGCTGCAGGCGGAGTCGCGCCTCGCCGGGCGGATCGTGCTGGGGGAGAAGCCGGTCGCCGCGCTCGTGCAGCTCGAGCGCGAGGCCTACGCGCGCGACGGCCGCCCGGCGCAACAGCTGATGCTCGGCGCCTCCTCGCCGGGATGGAGGACCGACCTCTCGCAGTTCGAGGGACGCGAGCGCAGCCACCGCTGCGACGAGAGCGGCACCTTCGAGTTCGGCGAGCTCTCCCCGGGCACCTACCGGCTCCTGATCACCGGCTCCGCCGGCGGCGAGCACTGGGTGCGCGAGATCCGGCTGTCGCCACCGGGCCGCAAGGACCTCGGTGACGTCGCCCTGCCCTCCGGCGCGACGATCGCCGGCAGCGTGATCATGCCTGCCGGCGCGTCGCCCGCCGGGCTCAAGGTCCGGCTGCAGGGCGCCTCCGATCGGACGCAAGAGCTCGGCGACACGGGCGAGTTCCGCCTGGAGGGGCTCGCAGCGGGGAAGTACTTCCTCTTCTGGGAGTGGCGCGATGAGGACAAGACCGGCTGGTCGTCGGGCGATCCGCGCAACACTGAGCTGGTGCTCGCCGAGGGTGAGACGCAGTCGGTCGCGCTCGACCTGCGGCCCTTCGAGCGCGCGTCGATCGAGGTGCGCATCCGGCGCAACGGCCGACCGCTGGCGGGCGGCGACGTGCTGCTGAACGTCTACAGGGAGGGCAAGGAGGGCAGCATGGGCTGGCTCCTCGGCCGGACGGACGCGGAGGGCGTGGCGCGCGGGCGCGTCGACGGCTCGACGCTTTTCTCGCTGAGCCTTCCCCCGAGCGAGGGTCGCTACACCGACGGGCTCGCGCTCTGCGAGCAGCGTCGCTCGAGCCCGGGCGAACGGATCGTGGTCGAGGTCGAGCTGCACCTCGGCCGGATCCAGCTCGAGTTCCCGACCGGCTTCGAGGTGCCCGAGAGCGGCGTGCTCGCCCTGAAGCTGGCGCCGAAGGACAGCAAGGGCGTGCCGATCACCTGCAGCGCGCGCGCTCGCCGCCTGGGCGACCCGCGAGCGTTCGGGCTCGTCTGGTCGTCTCCACAGATGGAGTTCGACGACATCCCCGCCGGAGCGTACGAGGCCACGGTCACGGTCGACGTGCCGAAGCCGGAGGTCCCGGGCAGCGGGGAGCGCCCAGGCACGCTCGTTCCGTTCCAACCGCCGCACACGATCGCCGTAGTCGTTCGGGAAGGAGAGCAGAGCGTGATCCGGGTGCCGTGATGACCGCGTGGAGCAGACGGAGCCGCGTGCTGGCGAGCATCTTCCTGCTCGCAGCGGCGCTCGCCGGCCTGCTGGCGTGGCTCGGCGCGGGTCGCGACGAGCCGCAAACCGCACAGCCGCTCGGCGCGGACGCGGTTGCAGCTGCGTCGCTCCCCGCAGAGCCGATCTCGAATGGGCTCGATCCGGGCAGCGAGGCGACGCTTCTCGCGAGGGAGTCCGCGGCCGCGGCCGCGGTCGAGCAGGACGCCGCCGCTCCCGCTGCGGATCGGCTCATCCTCGGCCGCCTGATCGACGAGGTGGGCGTCGGCATCCCGGAGGCCGCCGTCCACGTCACCGCCGTCGGCCGCGAGCGCGCGGCAGAACCCGGGGTGTCCGGTAGAGCACCCGACTTCGCCTACTTCTCGGTGACGCTCAGCGACACGACCGATGCCGCCGGGCGCTTCCGCATCGAGTGCCCCGCGCCGGACTGCACGGTGCAGCTCGTCAGCGTTCCCGCCAGCGAACGTTGGTGCGCGCTCGTGTTGACGCTGCCCGTGGACGCGGACGCGCAGGAGCGCGCGCCCGATGCCGGGCCGCGCGACCTCGGCGACCTGACCGTCACGAGCTGCGGCTCGGCGCGCGGACGCGTGGTCAGCGCGAGCCGGAAACCGATCACGGGCGTGGTGGCGGAGGTCGTCGCGCGCCAGGAGCACGGCCCGCCGCCGAGGGCGCGCACCGACGAGAACGGCGACTTCCTGATCCACGGCATCGTCCCCGGCGAGCGCTCGTTCCGGGTCGGCGATCACCCGTGGCAGACGAGGAAGGACGTCAAAGGGGTCGTGCCCGCGACGGGCGTCCTCGAGCTCGGCGAACTCGTGCTGCGTCCGTGGGCCGAGATCCGCGGCCGTGTCGTGGAACCCGACGGGAGTCCGGCGCCGCGCGTGGAGGTCGAGTGCGTGGCCACCGGGCGCGGCGAGCGCGTGTCGAATCGAAGCGCCGAGGACGGGACCTTCTTGCTCCGGGTGAGGAGCGCCGACGAAGAATACGTGCTCTCGATCTCCCACGATCTCATCTACAAGCCCTGGGGCGGCCCTGACGAGCCACTCGCACACGTCCGCGCCGGCGCTCCCGAGCTTCGGATCGTCCTGCTCCGCAACCCGCAGTTCGTGTTCGCCGTGGTCGACGCCGCGTCGAAAGCGCCTGTCGAGCGATTCTGGCTCCACCTGAACGACCGGGCGATGCGGGGCCACGCCGGCTCGATCCCGGAGCGCGTCGAGCCCGAAGTCCATGCCGGGGGCGAGCTCCGCCTGGCGGCGAGCGCGGTGAAACACGAGCTCCTGGTGCGCGCGCCGGGCTACGCGCCCGCGCAGGTCGCCGTGCGCGAGGACGTGCCGGGCAGCGCGCGACAGACGATCGAGCTCAGGCCGGAGTCGCGCCTCGCCGGCCGGGTCGTGCTTGGCAACCAGCCGGTCTCCGCGCTCGTCCGGCTGGAGCGCGAGGCCTTCGAGCGGGACGGCACCCCGGCTTCGGAGCCCAGATTCTCTGCCACGTCCGGGGAGTGGACGCACGACCTGACACCCTTCACGGGCCGCGAGCGCGCCCGGCGTTCCGACGAGGCGGGTCTGTTCGAGTTCGGCGAGCTGGCGCCTGGCACATACCGGCTGATGATCACGGCCGCGGGCGCCGCCGAGCACTGGGTGCGCGCCATCCGCCTGACGCAACCTGGCAGCACCTTCCTCGGCGACGTGCCCTTGCCGACCGGCGCCCGGATCGCCGGACGCGTGCTCATGCCGGGCGCGCTGTCGGCGGCAGGCGTAAAGCTGTGGCTGAACGGCGCCGCCCGCCGCGACGAGACGGCCGGCGAGAACGGCGAGTTCCTCATGGAGGGTCTGCCGGCGGGAAAGTACACGCTCGACTGGAAGTGGCCCGACGAGGATCCGTCGCGATGGTCGTCGGGCAGCACGCGCGTCCAGGAGTTCGTGCTCGCCGTCGGGGAGACGCGGGAGCTCACGCTCGACCTGCGCGAGCTCGAACGTGCGTCGATCGAGGTGCGGATCCGCCGCAACGGCCTGAGCCTCGAGCGTGCGCTGGTCTTCGTGAACCATCACGCAGAGGATGGGGGCAAGCGCTGGGGCAGCGGGATCGGCCGCACCGACGCGCAGGGCGTGGCTCGCGGCCGCATCGACGGCTCGCGGCTGTACTCGCTGAGCGTCCTGCTTCCCGCAGCGCAGGCCGCGGAAACGATCGAGCTCTGCCCGCCGCGGCGCTCGCGCCCGGGCGAGCGCATCGAGCTCGAGTTCGACGTGCAGACCGGCCGGATCCAGCTCGAGCTCCCGACCGGGTTCGAGATCCATGCGGGCGCCACCCTCAGCCTCGAGTTCAGGTCCATCGGGAGCCAGGGCGAGCCCCACCGGCGCTGGATGCGCGCGCGCGATCCGTCGGAGCCGACTCCCGCCGCGCGGGTCTGGACCTCGCGCGAGGTCGAGTTCGACGACATCCCCGCCGGTGAGTACGAGCTGACGGTCAAGGTCGAGCAGAACACCTTCGACGATTCCGACCCGAAGGCGCTCAAGGTCACGACGACTCCGCTGCGGCCGCCGTTCGCGACCACGGCCGTGGTCCGCGAAGGCGAGCGCACGGTCGTCCGCGTGCCGTAGGCCCGCCGGCGCGCGCAGCCCGGGCGATTGGCGCGCCGCGCGGCCTTCGGCGAGACTCTCCCACACCCCAGCTTCCCGCCCCTCCGGAGGTCGCATGCGTCGCGTCACACTCCTCGTCGCACTCGCGCTGGCCGTGCTGGCCCTGCTCTGGCTCCTGCGCGGTGAGGCGCAGGTGGCGAGCACGCCTGCGGAGCCGGCGCAGGAGTCCGTGGCCCTTCCCGCCTCGCCTTCGACGGCGCTCGCGCCGGGCGCGCAAGCAGTCGGGCTCGCGGCCGAGCCCGCCGCCGCCGACCCCGCGCCGCGCGAATCCGCCGGCGAGGCTTCCGCGGCCGAGTGCCGCGTCACGGGTCGTGTCGTCGACGAAATCGGTGCGCCGATGTCCGGCGTGTCCGTGCGCCTGGACCCGCGCGGCAATGAGCGCTGGACGAGCGCCGACCCGGCCGTGCCGATGTTCATCGACGCGCGGCGCAGGGCTGTCACGGGCCCGGATGGTCGCTTCTTGTTCACGTGCGACCCGCCCACGTGTGCAAGGGAGCTCCTCGAGGTCGAGGGCGGCGTCCGCTGGTGCGGCCTCACGATGTCCTTCGGCGACTCGAACGAGGGTGCGCGACCGAAGCTCGGCGCGGAGGAGCGCGAGCTCGGCGATCTCCGCGTGAGCACCTGCGGGGCCATCGCGGGCCGCGTCGTCAACACGACGAGCGAGCCGATCTACGGCACACCGATCCGCAGGAGCGTACAACCCGGCCCAGGCGCGCGCGGGGGCGTGGCGACCGACGCGGCGGGACGATTCCTGCTGGTCGGCCTGCCTGTCGGCGAGGTCCAGCTGACAGTCGGCGACGATCCGTGGATCGAACGCCGCGACGTGGCGGGAACCGTGAAGCCTGCGGGCACCACGGAGCTGGGTGACATCGTGCTGCAGCCCGCCTGGCAGATCCGCGGGACCGTCGTCGACGAGGAGGGGCACGCGCTCGAAGGGATCTCGGTCGCGTACAAGGGGCCGCAGTGGTCGAACGTGAGCCGGCGGACGGGACCGGACGGGACCTTCGTCTGCTACCTGTACTCCGAGGATGCGCACGTGCTCACGATCGGCAACGCCGCGGGGTACGAGCCCTGGGGCGGCCCCGCGGAGCCGGCTGCGTCCGTGCGTCCCGGCGGGCCCGACCTGCGCATCGTGCTGCGCCGCCGACAGGAGATGACCTTCCAGGTCGTCGATGCGGCGACGCGCGCTCCCATCGAGCGATACCTGCTCTTCCTGCGCGTGCGAGCGCCCGGCGCCGTCCTTCCGGACGATCGCGGACGCGCGCTCGAGCACCATCCCGCCGGCGAGGTGCACCTTCCCGCGAGCCGCGGAAGCCAGGACGTCTTCGTGCGCGCAGACGGATACGCGCCGGCGACGGTCGAAGTGCGCGAGGATTCGTCCGGCAGCGCGCGGCAGACGATCGAGCTGTCCGCCGAGGCGCGCCTGAGCGGCCGCGTGCTCCTGCGCGGATCTCCTGTGGCCGCGCGCGTGCGCATCGAGCGCGAGAGGATGGACAAGCAGGGGCAACTGCAGCTCGAGCCGCGCCTGAGCGTGCAGAGCCCCTCGTACGTCTACGACGTCACGGAGTACGCAGGCCGCCTGCAGGACCTGCGCACGCCGGAGACGGGGGAGTTCGAGTTCGGCCAGCTCTCTACAGGCACCTACCGACTGCTGATCACGGCCACCGGCGCGGCGAGCCACTGGGAGCGCGGCATCCGGATCGAGCGCGCGGGCCTGACGAACTGCGGCGACATCGCGCTGACCGAGGGGGCCGTCCTCGAGGGTCGCCTGATCACGGCCGACGGCGGTTCGGCGCGCGGCTACGCGGTGCGCCTCGACGGGATCGACGACCGCTCGCTGACGCTCGAAGACGACCAGGGCAGCTTCCGCATCGATAGCCTTCCCGCCGGGCGACACTCGCTCAACTGGGCCTGGCCCGACGAGCCCTCCGCAGCCGCGGCCCTGTACGGACACCGTGCCCAGGCCCTGGATCTGGCGGTCGGCGAAGTGCGCCAAGTGACGATCGACACCCGGCCCTTTGCGCGCTGCGAGTTCGTCGTCCGCGTCCGGCGCGGCAGGGACGCGCTGGCCGGCGCCGACCTCAACCTGCGACAGTTCCATCCGGGTCCGCGCGGCAGCAGCGACCGCAGGCTGGGCAAGACCGACGAGAACGGCGCCTTGCGCACGACCGTCGACGGCTCGACGGAGTACCAGCTCTCCGTTCGGCCCGCCGGCGAACCGTTGATCCCATTGACTCCGCGTCAGCGCTCGACGCCCGGCGAGCGCATCGAGCTCGATCTCGTGCTCTGCGCCGGCCGCGTCGTCGTCGAGCTGTCGGCGGACTACCTCATCCCGGACGGAGGCGCGCTCGTCCTGTCCCTGAAGAGCGAGGGCGGCTACTCGGCTTCGAAGTACGCCTACGCGCCCGGTGAGCCGGCGCGGCCAGGGATGGTCTGGTCCGGTCCTGTCGTCGACTTCGGAGAGTTCCTGTGCGGTGAGATGGAAGCGACCGTCACAGTCCAGGTGACGGAGAGAGTGAAGGACGGATCGAATGCGATGCGGATCTCGGGTTCCGGGAAGCCTTATCAGACGCCGATCACGATCCGCGACGGCGAGCGCACCGTGATCCGGGTGCCGTGATGGCGGGGCCAGAAGGACGCAGCCGTGCGTTGGCTGGCGTGCTGCTGCTCGCGGCGGTGTGGTTCGCGTTGCTCCAACCCGAGCAGGCGCAGGACACGGTGAGCGACGCCGCGCCGGCCGCGCGGACAGTGGACTCAGCCGATCTCGCCGCGCCCGCACCGGTCGCGAGCCCCGACGCCGCCGTGCGGACATCGGCCGGCGCTCAGCCCGCCATCGTCATTCCCCTCCTGGTCACCTGCCGGATCGTCGACGAGCAGGGACTGCCGATCGCGGGGGCTCGCGTGAGCTGCTTCACCGATGCGGGCCTGTGGCCCGACCTTCTCGATGCTGCGGAGGAGCCTGCCAGTGACGCCGACGGCCTTCTTCAGATCAGTGCGGCACGGCCATCCAAGCCGATCCACAGCGTCATCATCGACGCCGACGCGTACCACGCGCGCGAGCAGGTACACCCTGGCCGCGGCGGCATCACCCTGGGCACCGATGAATGGCTCGACCTCGGCACCGTCGTGCTCGCGCCCAGGGGAGCTATCCGGGGGCGCGTTGTCGACGGCGAGCGCCGCGGCGTCAATGGCGTGCGCGTCCACGCGATCAACCTCGACACGGAGGTCGTGGTGTCGCTTGACCTGACTGGCCCGGATGGCAAGTTCGAGCTGCCGAGCGTCCCCGCGGGAGTGTGGACGGTCCAGGCGAAGCGCGAGCAGCCCTTGTCACACGCGAGCGCGGAGACACAGGTCTTCGACCGCCTGACCGCGACGCTCGACGATCTCGTGCTCGCGCCGCCGCCGACGATCACGGGAACGGTCGTCGACGAGACCGGACAGCCGCTCGCGGGCATCGAAGTTCAGGCGATGTCGCCGTCGCGGCGCCACGACGCGGTGTCGAGTTCGCAGGCCGACGGTCGCTTCGAGCTCGTGCTGGGCGAGCGCGGGCGGCACGTCCTGTGGGTCGACGGCACGCAGGAGTTCGCGCCTTGGGGGAGCGCCTCCTCGCCAGCCTGCGTCTTCGACGACGGGGCCCGCGACGCGCGCATCGTCCTGAAGCGGAATGCCCGCCTGAGCCTGTCCCTGGTCGACGCCGTGACGCAGCGCCCGGTGACGCGCGCGGGCGTGCACGTCGTGCGGGGGGAGAGTGCCCGGGCCGGAACCGCCGTCAGCTTCGAGAGCGCGTGGTGGAGCGTGCCGGCCCAGCACGACTGGATCCGCAGCGAGAGCGGGATCTACGCGCTCCCCGCGCGGCCCGGCGTCGACATGGTCGTCGTGCAGGCCGATGGCTACGTGGAGGCGGGCGCCATGGTCCGGCTCGACGCCGGCAACGCGACCTGCATGACGGTCCAGCTGCAACCCGCGTCGAGCTTGAGCGGGCGTGTGCTCCTGGACGGCCAGCCCTGCGATGGACTCACGGTCGTCCTGACGCGCCTGCCCGACGCGCATGGGACCGTTCCGCCTGTAGCGGCGAGCAGTCGAGCCTTCCGACAGGATCCGAAAGGCGAGACGTCGTTCGATGGGCGCTTCGCCTTCGAGCGCATCCCGCAGGGCCGCTACCGCCTGAATCTCGGTTCCTTCGGCTGCCTGCGGCGAACGCTTGGCGAGATCCGCGTCGAGCAGCCCGGACCTACCGATCTCGGCGACATCGCGCTCGAGCCCTGCGCCACCATCGTCGGGACGCTCGAGCTCGCGCCGACGGTGTCCGCAAGGCGCTTCAGCGTGAGCCTGCGACGCGCCGAAGCCGTTCGGGCAGAGGACAGAGGTGCGACTCCGCCGGTGTCATTGTCCGACGTGACGGCCTCGGTCGACGAGGACACGCGCGCCTTCGCGCTTCGCGACCTGGCACCGGGGACCTACGAGCTCCGCTACCACGCGTTCGACTACTTGGGCGGCGGCCTGTCGGGTGTGTACGGCGAGCCGTTGCGCATCGACCTGGCTCCGGGAGAAGTCGAGAACGTCACGCTCGATGCGCGTTCGTTCCTGACCGCGCGCATCGCCGTCCAGGTGCTGCGCCACGGCCAGCCCGTGCCAGGGGCGTGGGTGCGAGCGGAGCTGCACGAGAACGCCAATCGTTCGTCGCGCGAGACCGAGACGGACGCGCAGGGCTGGACGAACCTCGAGCTCCTGGGTGGGCAGCGTTTCAAGCTGGTCGCCGTCGTCGACGGCCGCGGACACCGCCAGGCCGACGTCGTGCACACCGCGCCCCCGAGCGGCCAGCTCGAGATTCGTTTCGAGCTCCGCCTCGGCAGCGTCGCCGTCGAGCTGCCCGCCGACTTCGCGCTGCCCGCGAGCGGCGAGCTGGTGCTCGAGCTGCGCGACGGCGTCGCCCCGGCCCTGCTCCTGCGCGCGCTGACCCCCGGCTCGCCGCTCCTCCCGGGGGACGAGGCGCTGTGGACCGGGCGCACGCACGAGTTCGGCGAGTTCGAGCCGGGGAGCTACGAGGCCCGAGTGAAGCTCCACCGCGTCGACGGCGACGTCGGCCCGTCGCGAAGCCTCGCGCGCGTGCCGCTGCGCGAGGCGTACACGACGACGGTCGACCTGCGCGAGGGCGAGCGGACGGTGATCCGGGTGCCGTAGCTGAGTTCTCCACCGACGGCCCGGAGTTTGAAGAGCCGATCCCCATGTCGCAGACCTCACGGACCTCGCCGACAGGACCTGCCACAGCGCGAAGACGAGGGGTCCTGGCGCTGAGTCTCGCGTTCCTGGCCCTGGCCGGCGGCTGGGCTGCATGGCGCGTGGGATCGTCCGCGCACGCTCCACGGACTCCCCAGGAGCACGAAGCGCCCGCGCTTGCGGCTTCCCCGGTCGATTCGGTCGAGGGCGACAGCGAGCGACAGGTGCGCGCGGTAGCGATCGGCGCGGGTGCAGGATCGCACGCCGCCAGCCTGGAGCCGAAGCGCTGCGTGATCCGCGGGCGCGTCGTCGATGACCAGCTATCACCCGTTGCGGGGGCGCTCGTCCAGATCCGGCCGGCGTACGGCGAGGCGTGGTCGCCGGGCGAGCCCCTGCCGCTCCGTCAGGTCGGAGAGCAGGCGCTCCCGGCGCTCGAGACCCGCACGGCCGACGACGGTCGGTTCGTGTTCGTCTGCGACGCGCCGACTTGCACCACTCAGTATCTGCGGGTGACGGGGTCCCCGCTGCACACGCGCCTCCAGCTCTCCTTCGGTCTGGAGCACGGCAGCCACGCTCCCCCGCTCGCTGCTGGTGTGAACGAGCTCGGGACGCTGCTCGCGGTGCGCGGACAGACGGTCGTGGGAGAGGTACGCACCGACCTCGGCGCGCCGGTGGCCGGCGCCAGGGTGTGGAGCGACGACTCGAGCCACTCCGCGCGCACCGGCTCGGACGGGAGCTTCATCCTGCAGGGCCTACCTGCCGGCGACGTGCACGTCGGCGTCCAGGCCAGTGGCTTCGCGGAGCGCGGGTGCAGGGTCTTCGCGCGACGGGCCGAGGCCACGGTGTGTCCGCCCTTCGTGCTGACGCAAACCATGAGCGTCGAGGGCACGCTCGTCGACGACTCCGGAGCGGCGGTCGAGGGCGCGCGCGTCTGGGTCACGGCGGATCCCTTCCTGTCCCGGCCCGGCGCGACCTCGGATGAGGAGGGACGCTTCCGCGTCGACGTCGTGCCCGGGAAGCGTCAGCACCTGCTCGTCAGCGCCACCGCGCATCACGAAGGCTGGGGCGGTTCCGACGAGCCTTCGGCCTTGATTGCCGAGGACGGGCGTCCGCTCCACATCGTGCTCCGGCGGTTTCCAGAGATGGAGTTCGAGGTCGTCGACGCGCTGCACAGAGCGTCCGTGGCGGACGTCGAGATCGTGACGGTGCGTGCGACGCTCGGGGAGACCCTGCACTCGGCTCCGGCGATGGACGGCATGACGAAGTTGCCTGCCGCTGGAGTGGCGCGGCTTCCCGCAGAGCCGGGCAAGAGCGTCGTCTGCGTGCGCGCCCCTGGATACGCCTCGCGCCGGGTGACGGTGACCGAGAACGCGCCCGGATCCGGCAGGCAGACGATCACGCTCGCCAGCGGAGCGCGTCTGCTGGCGCGCGTCGTGCACGAGGGTCTGCCCGTTGCGAGCGCCCGCGTCGAGCTCCTGCGCGATTCTCTGCGCAGCGATCGCAGGCCCACGCCCGAGTTGCAGGTCGGCGCCGCCGCGAGCCACACAGACCTCGGTCTCTTCGAGGCGCCTCGCAGGTTGCGGTTCAGCGAGCCGGACGGCGGGGTGGAGTTCGCGGGCCTCGCGGCCGGAACGTACGCGCTCCGGGTGGTGACGAAGGAAGGCCTGCAATGCGAGGCGCGCGGGCTGGCCGTGACGGAAGCAGGTGTCACCGAAGCGGGCGAGCTCGTGCTCGAGCGCAGCTGCACGTTGAGCGGGGAACTGATCGTCTCCAAGGGATCCTCGCCCTGCGGGCATCGGTTGATCGTGCTCGATCGCGAGTGGGCCGAGGTGCGGACGCAGGCGATCACCGATCCGACCGGCCGGTTCCACGTCAGCGGCTTGCGTCCCGGCGACTACAAGCTGGCCTGGGCTCGACCGGACGAGCCGAGCTACGGGAGCTGGCATGCTGCACCGCGCCGCCAGCAGGCGTTCACGCTGCTGCCCGGTGGAGCGACGACGCTGACCGTCGACACGCGTGCGTTCGAGCGCTGCACGGTCCGCGTACGCGTGCAGCGACACGGCCGGGCCGTGTCCGGTGCATGGGTGACGCTGATCTCCCCGAGTGGCTACGCATCCGAACCCTACTCGACCGTACTGCCCCGCACGGACAGCGAAGGCTGGAGCGCGGGCCTGGTCGACGCGGGCTTCGAGTTCGTGGCCTGGGCCGGGACGGATGGAGCCGGGTTCAAGGCCCGCGGCAGCCCGCGCCTGGCACGGGCCGGCGAGCGCGAGGAGCTCGACGTCGCACTCTCCGGAGCGCAGCTCGCGATCGAGTTCCCCGAAGGCTACGAGCTGCCCGCGTACGGGCAGCTGACGCTGAACCTCTTCGACGGGGCGGAGCTGCGGGTGCTGGACACCGCGTACACGGCCGACGTTCCCTTGTTCATGGAGGGCGACACGCTCTGGAACAGCCGCGTCCTCGAACTCGGCGAGTACCCGGCGGGCGAGTTCAAGGCGCACGTCTCGGTGCGGAGCAATCCGCCTCGCGCGTACAGTTCCAGCTTCGGCGTCGACATCGGGGAGCCGCATGAGGTGACCATCCAGATCCGCGAGGGCGAGCGGGCGGTGATTCGGATGCCGTGACACGTCGCGGCCGCTCCGGGAGCGGTCGCTGGCGAGACTCGCGCGCGTGGGCCAGACTTCCCGGGCCTGGGCGCGTGTGCCCGAGTCCGAATGCGACGTGTCGTCCTCGCCCTGATCCTCTTGCTGACCCTCGTGGCGGCGTGGTGGTTCCTGCGCGCACCCTCCGCCGAGACGGACTCGCCGGTTTCGGCCGGTGTGGCGTCGGCGCTTGCGGAGCGCGCGGTCGAGCTGGTTGGCGAGCCGTTGGTGCCGCCCGATCGCGACGCGGCGGATGCGCGCGACACCTCGACGGGTGCGGCGGGCGTCGCGACGTGCACCTTGCGCGGGCGGGTCGTCGACAACCACCAGCGGCCGGTCGCGCGGGCACTCGTGCAGGCGTTCTCGTGGCATCGCGAACCGTGGCATGTGACGCAGCCCCTGCCGCCTTGCACCGTCGGCTTCGAGACCATGCCTGCGCTCGAGACGCGCACGGCGTTGGACGGGAGCTTCGAGCTCGAGGGGCCCGCGCCGACGAGCTCGTTGCAGAACCTGCGCATCACGCCGGGGATGTACTTCACGCGCGAGCTGCGCCAGTACGGTGCAGCGCAGTTCTCCGACGCACCCTCGCTCGTTGCGGGCGTGAACGAGCTCGGCACCTTCGTCGTCATCGCCTGCGGCGCCGTCAGCGGCCGGGTCTTCAGCTCGGACGGGGCTCCGCTCGTCGGCGCCGACGTGTACGAAGGGCGGGGTGCCTCGCACGCGCGCACCGACGCAGAGGGCCGCTTCCTGCTCGCGCACGTGCTCTCCTCGGTCCATGGCCTGCTCGTCTCCGCTCGCGGGCATCGCGACGCGACGGTGGAGCGCTTCCAGCTCCGCGTCGGCGAGACCATCGAGCATCCGCCGATCCTCCTCGAGCGCATCCACGAAGTACGCGGACTGGTCGTCGACACGGACGGCGCGGCGGTCTCAGGGATCCATGTCTCGCCCAGGCTGCCTGGCGGGGGCGGCGGACCTGGCGAGACGTCGGACGAGCAGGGACGCTTCGTGCTCGAGCTCGAACCTGGCCTGAGCTACGTCGCCTCGGTCGCACGCTCCGCAGGGCACGGCGCGTGGGGTGGCCCCGACGAGCCCGCCGCGCGCATCGAACCCGACACCGAGAACCTGCGTGTCGTGCTGCAACGCACGCCCGAGTTCGCCGTGTGCGTGGTCGACGAACGCACGCGCACCCCCGTCGAGATCTTCGCCCTGCAGTCCGAACCGGTGCATACCGAGTTCCCGAGTTGGCTGCGCACGAACAGCGCCGCTCCGATCGAGCACCATCCGCGCGGCGAGACCCGCGTGCCTGCCGAGCCGGAGACGCACATCCTCTTCGTCAGCGCCCCGGGGTACGTGCCCGCCAGGGTCCCGGTCGTCGAGGACGCGCCCGGGACGCGGCGCCAGACGGTCGAGCTGCGGCGCGGTGCGACGCTGGGCGCGCGTGTGCTGCGCGGCGGGAAGCCCCTGCACGGGGCGCGCCTCGAACTCGCGCGCGAGTCGATGGATCAACAGGGACAGCCGACGCCCGACAACTACCTCGATTCCGGCAACGCGCGCTACGACATCAGCGCCTTCGCCGGCCAGCCGCGCGTCGAGTGGACCGGTTCCGACGGTCGCGCGCGCTTCGAGGCCCTCGCCGGAGGAACGCAGCGCCTGCGGATCGGAGCGCGCGGCTGCACGCCGCGCCTGGTGCGCGGCGTCGCGATCCCACTGACGGGCGAGGTCGAACTCGGCGACGTCGAGCTCGATCCGAGCTCGACGCTCACCGGCACACTGCTCGTGCCCGAGGGCGGGTCGCCGCTCGGCCACGTCGTCCAAGTGATGCAGCCCGCCGATGGCGACACCGCGCGCCGCTGCACGATCCAGGACCCGCAGGGGAGCTTCCGCATCGACGACCTCTCGCCTGGCCGCTACGCGTTGCAGTGGAAGCGCCCCGGCGAGGACCGGCCGTGGGGCTGGCGCTCGCCGAGCGATCGCGAGCAGGGGTTCGATGTCGGCGCCGGCCAGCTGCACGAGTTGACCGTCGACACGCGGCCCTTCGAACCGTGTCGCGTGGTCGTGCGCGTCCACCGCGGCGGCGTGTCCGCGGCCGGCGTCGGCGTGCAGCTCCAGTCCCTCGACATCAGCACCGGGCTCGGCCGCTCGCCCGAGCTGCTCCCGACCGACGCGGCGGGCCGCACGGAGGGTCGCGTCGACGGCGGCTTCGAGTTCGTCGTCGCCCTGCAGACCAACGGACCCTGGATGCCGGTGTCGTCGACGCGCAGCATCGCACCGGCCGGAGGGCGCCTTCAGTTCGACGTCGAGGTCACCGGCGCGACGCTGGTGCTCGAGCTGCCCGAGTCGTTCGAGTTGCCCGTCAGCGGCGAGCTGACGTTCAACCTGCACGCGTCCGGCGATCCCGTCACGACCGTGCGCGCCCTGACGCCCAACGCCCAGCTCGAACGCCAGCGCGAGTTGCTCTGGGAGGGCCGTCTGCTCGAGCTCGGCGAGTTCGCGCCGGGCCATTTCGACGTCGAGGTGCTGCTCCACCGCATCGACGGCCGGATCGGCCAACCCCGGACTTTCAAGCGCGTGCCGCTGCGCGAGCCCTTCCGCACCACGATCGAGGTGCGCGCGGGCGAGCGCACGGTGATCCAGGTGCCCTGACCGTCGCGCCGGCCGCGACAGCTCGGGTGGCGGGCTGCGACGGTCCGCGCCAGACTGTCGGTTCCTCGCCCCGCATCCCTCGCGAGGTCGCATGCGCCCCCTGATCGTCGGGACCCTGATCGTGCTGGCCCTGCTGGCGGGGCTGTGGTTCTGGCAGCGCGCGCCGGCCAGCGGCGAGGTCGGCGCTCCGCCGCACGTTGGCGGCCCAGCGGCTCCGCTCGCCACGACCGCAGCCGCCTCACTCGAAGCTGCCGCCGGAACGGTCGACGGACGCGTCCAAGTGCCGGGCGACACGACCGCGGGTGTCGCAGCGTCGGCCGCGAGCGCGCCGCAGTGCATCCTCACGGGCCGAGTCACGGATGCGCGCGGCGTGCCGATCGCGGGGGCGAAGCTCGAACTCGACGGCGCGGACGGCTGGGACTGGTCCGGTTCCAACCAGGCCGACACCGGCCCGACGCCGGCGGAGCGTCGCGCAGTCAGCGGAGACGACGGACGCTTTCGCATCGCCTGCAGCGCGCCAGCCGGTCCGCTGCAGCAGTTGCGCATCACGGCGGAGCCGGATTGGTGCGCGAACACCGTCCGCTTCGGTTCCGGCTACGGGTCGGCGTTGCCGCTGCTCGCGGCGGGTGAGCGCGACATCGGGGACTTCCTGCTGCGCGCCGCCGGATCGATCGCCGGCCGCGTGGTCGACCCCGAACTCCGGCCGATTCCCGGTGCCATCCTCGCGGCCCCCGGCGGTGGCGCAGGTGTCCGGCCCCTCGAGGCCGTCACCGGAGGGGACGGCGCGTTCGAGCTGGGCGGCATGGCCGAAGGCGACGCGGAGTACTCGGCCTTCGCATCGGGCTTCGTCTCCAGGCACGACCTGCACGCCACGATCGTGGCTCGGACCACCACGCAGGTCGGCGACATCGTGCTCGCGCGGGCCTTCGAGATCCGCGGCGTCCTGGTCGACGAGGCGGGCCAGCCGGTGTACGGGGTGCACCTGCGCGCGGAGTCCGCGCCTCCGCGCGAGTACTTCAGCGCCACGTCGAGGGCGGACGGCACGTTCGAGCTCACGGTCAACCAGGATGTGTTGCACACGCTCAGCGTTCGCGGTTCGCCGCGCTTCGAGGACTGGGGCGGTCCCGCCTATCCGGCCGCGCAGGTGTCGCCCGGCGCGCCCGAGCTGCGCATCGCGCTGCGGCGACGTCCCGAGATCCTGTTTCTCGTGCTCGACGACCGCACGAGTGCGCCGATCGAGCGCTTCGGGCACTTCTTGCGCGCGAAGCTGCCGCCAGGGTCCTCGATGTCGATCAGCGACTCAGCCTTCGACGAGGCCGACCATCCGCGCGGCGAGCTGAGACTCCCGGCCAGCGACGCGGCGCAGGAGATCCTGGTGTGCGCGACCGGCTACGCCGCGCAGACCTTCGACGTGCGCGAAGATGCTCCGGGCAGCGCTCGCCAGACGCTCCGCCTGCGGCCGGAGAGCGCGGTTGCGGGCCGCGTGTCCCTGCAGGGAGCCCCCCTCGCCGGCGCCCTGGCCTACCTGTGTCGCGAGTCACTCGACCTCGACGGCAAGCCGACCGCCGAGATCGAGTTCTCGGGCCAGGACATCCGTCACGACGTCTCCGACATGGTCGGGCGCATGCGCGGGGTCACGACCGACTCGGCCGGTGGCTTCCATTTCGGCGGGCTCGACTCCGGCACCTACCGCGTGCTGCTGAAGGGGTCCTCGACGAGCGAGCGCTGGCTGCGCGGTGTCCACGTCGCGGCCGGCTCGGTCACCGACCTGGGAGAGATCAGGCTGACAGTCGGTGCCAGGATCGACGGGCGCTTGATCCCGCCGAACGGCCTGACGGCCGCCGGCTTCCTGGTGATGGTCCTGGGTGCCAACTACAACCGCGAGTTCCTGATCACCGACCCCGGCGGATCCTTCGTTGACGACGGGTTGACGGCGGGCGAGCACATCGTGAGCTGGCTCTGGCCCGACGAGAGTCACGACGGCTGGTCCACCGCCGACGCGCGCACGAAGAAGCTCGTGCTCGCCGAGGGCGAGCGAAGCGCGCTCGTCCTCGACACGCGTCCCTTCGCGCGCTGCGAAGTGCAGGCGCTCGTGCTGCGCGCGGGCGAGCCGGTCGCCGACGCCGCGATCACGGTGCGCACGTTCTACCAGGGCAGAATCTCGCACTGGGGCCGGCCGTTCGGCCGGACGGATGCGCTCGGGAAGGTGGCAGGTCGCGTCGACGGCGGCCTGGAGTTCGAACTCGTGCTCGGCGAGTACGGCCCGCTAGCCGTCCCCTTCGGCGGTCGCCATACCGCGACGGCGGGCGGCCGACTGGAGCTGCGCCTCGAAGTCGAGGCCGGCACGATCGCCGTCGAGCTGCCTGCGGGTTTCGAGCTCCCGACGCAGGGCGAACTCGGCCTCGACCTGCGCTGGTCGGACCAGCTGTTCACGAGCCGCCGCGCACAGACGCCGGACTCGCAGCGCAAGTACAACGACAGCCCCGAGTGGACCGCGCGCGTGCACGACTTCGGCCTGGTGCAGGTCGGCGACGTGCAGGTGAGCGTCCTCGTCCAGCGTCTCGAAGCCGATCCACCCGGCTCGGGCCGATTCCGGACCGTGCCGGTGCGCGAGCCGTACACGACGCGCGTGACGGTCCGGAATGGCGAGCGGACGGTGGTCAAGCTGCCGTGACGCGGCCGGCCGCGACAGCTCGGGTGGCGGGCTGCGATGCTCCGCGCCAGACTGTCGGTTCCTCGCCCTGCATCCCTCGCGAGGTCGCATGCGCCACCTGATCGTCGGGACCGTGATCGCGCTGGCCCTGCTGGCGGGGCTGTGGTTCTGGCAGCGCGGGTCGGAACCCAACGCTGCTGGCGTGCCGCCCGTGGTGACGGCTGAAGCACGCAGCACGGCGCCGGAGAGCCCCGTCGTCGCGCTCGATGCCGCGCCAGAGCGCGAGCAGGCGCCGATCGAGGGTGCTGGCGCGGCGCGACCTGTCCCGTCCACTGCGCGCTGCATCGTCACGGGACGCGTGGTGGATTCGGAGGGGTTGGCCATCGCGGGTGCCATCGTCTCCTTGGAACCTCGGCGGACTGCACGTTGGTCGAGCCCGGCTGCGGAGGGCAACTGGGACACGCCCGAGCTGTCGGCGGCCTACCGCAGGACCGAGACCGCCGCGGATGGGCGCTTCCGCCTCCAATGCGCGCCGCCGACATGCGAAATGCAGCAGCTGCGCGTCCAGGCTCAGCACTGCATCGAGCTGACGCTCGAGTTCGGTCCGAGCGAGAGTGCAGGTCTGCCCGCGCTCGGGGCGGAGGAGCGCGATCTCGGCGTCCTGGCGCTGACCGAGGGCGGCGCGATCCGCGGGCAGGTCGTCGATCCGGCTGGCGCGCCGATCGCTGGGGCGCAGGTCGGGGTGCGGGCCACGCGGGTCGTGCAGCGCTGGGAAGCCAGGCCGACCGCATCCGACGGGAGGTTCGGCCTGGACGGCTTGCCGGCGGGCGAGTACCAGCTGCGCGTCGAGGCCGACGGCTGGATCCAGAAGGACAGCCCGTCCGTGCGCGTGGAGTCAGGCGGCACGGTCGAACTCGACGCCGTCGTGCTCCTGCGCGCGCTCACCATCCGCGGCGTCGCGCTCGACGGCAGCGGCGCGCCCGCGGAGCAGGCCCGTATCCGCGCCGTGGCTCGCACCGAGCTCCGTTCCACTTCCGCTGAGACCGATGAAGCCGGCGTGTTCCTGCTCTACGTCAGCGCGGACGAAGCCCACACGCTCAGCGTGTCGCGCTCCAAGCTCTACGAGGACTGGGGTGGACCGACCGATCCTGGCGCACAGGCGCGGCCTGGCGGCCCGGAGGTCCTGGTCGTCCTGCGCCGGCGACCGCTCTTCACGTTCCATGTCGTCGACGATCGCGACGGCACCCCGATCGAGCGCTACGGCCTCCTGCTGCGGCCGAAGCCGGAGCCCAACCACTTCCCCTCCTTGGACGAGCCCGCGCTCGCCGATGCGGACCATCCGGGCGGCGACGTCGCGCTGCCGGCGAGCGCCCAGGGACAAGAGGTGCTCGTGCGGGCCGCAGGCTTCGCTGCGCAGGCCCGCGACGTGCGCGAGGACAGCGTCGGCAGCGCGCGGCAGACGCTGCGTCTGCGGCCGGAGGCCGCGTTGACCGGACGCGCGTTGCTGCGCGGTGCACCGCTCGCCGCGGCTGACGTGTCGGTCGAAGGCGAAGTCCTCGATCGCCGGGGCCAACCGCAGGCGCACCTCGGCAACGTCGGGGGACCCGGATCGGTGCTGAACCTGTTCGAAGGCCGCCGCCGCAGCGTGCGCACCGACGAAGCTGGTCGGTTCCGTGTCGGAGAGCTGGCCGGCGGCATGTATCGGCTGCGCATCACCGGTTCGGGCTCGGGCGAACACCGGTTGCGTGGACTGGTGGTGCCGGCCGAGACCGTCGTCGAGCTCGGGGACATCGACGTGGCGCCTGGCGCGAGCATCGCCGGTCGCGTGCTCACCGCCGCGGGCCGATCGGCAGCCGGCTTCCAGATCAAGGTGGGCTGGATCACCTCGCGCGAATTCCGGATCGCGGACCCGCAAGGTGAGTTTCGCGTCGAGGGCTTGCCGGCGGGCGAGCACCAGGTGCACTGGAAGTGGCCGGACGAGGAGGACGGCAACTGGTTCACCGGCGATCCGCGCTCGCAGAAGGTCACGCTCGCTGCGGGGCAGACCGGCAGCGTGACCCTCGACACGCGACCCTTCACGCCCTGCGACGTGGGCGTGGAGCTGGTGCGCTCCGGGAAGCCGCTCGCCGACGAGCAGCTCATGGTGAGCACCCACAATCCCGATGGCGAGTCCACCTACTCGCGCGTGTTCGGAGTGACGGACCGGGTCGGCCGCGTGCGCGGACGGCTCGATGGCGGCCTGGAGTTCGAGTTCAGCCTGGGCGCGGGCTTCCACCAGCGGATTCCGATCGGCGAGCGCTACAGGGCGATCGCAGGCGGCGTGCTCGAGCTGCGCATCGAGGTCGCGAGCGGGACCCTGGCGGTCGAGCTGCCTGAGAGCTTCGCCCTGCCCGAGCGCGGCGAACTGCAGCTCGTACTGCATTGGGGCGACAGCCATGAGGCCACGCGCGTGGCCGCGACGCCGGGCAGTCGTCCTGGCCACGCAGACGGACCAGCGTGGACGCAGCGCGTGCACGAGTTCGGGTCGGTGCCCGTCGGCGAGCTCGAGGTGCGCGTCAAGGTCGAGCGCATCGAAGACGACCCGGAGCGACCCGGAGCGACGCGTCGAGTCCGGATCAGGGAGCCGCACACGACGCGCGTGACGATCCGCGATGGCGAGCGGACGGTGGTGAAGGTCCCGTGACAGCCCTCGGTGGCGGGTCCCGACCGATCGCGTCACACTGTCCGCGGAGGATGCCGGGTCCTTCCCCGGCGGTCGAATGCGCTCACTGATCGGCGGATCGCTGCTCGTGCTGGTTCTGCTCGTCGTGTGGTGGCTCTGGCACGAGCGCTCGACGACGTCGCTCGACGGAGCCGAGCCCGCCGTCGCGGCGGGTGCGGACCCGACGAGCGCCTCGCTGCATGCGGCGGTGGTGGCGCCTGAACAGGATGGCGAGCGGACCGTGCCCGAGGGTGCGGCGGACGGCACGGGGAACTCGTCTGATGACGGTCTCGAGCACCTGTCGTGCGTGGTCACCGGGCGCGTCACAGATTCGTCGTCAAGTCCGATCGCTGGAGCCGTCGTGCGCCTGCATCCCTATGCCGTCGACGTGTGGTCGGCGGCCGAGCTCGCAGACTCGCGCTCGGCCAGCGCGGCGTCGCTACGGCGTGCGACGACCGCACCCGACGGTCGCTTTCGCATCGCATGCACTCCACCGGACTGTCGTCGGCAGTTGCTCGTCGTCGAGGCCGGATCCGAATGGTGCGAGCTGGCCGCGGAGTTCGGTTCCGGAATGCGGGCAGGTCCAGCGCTGGCGGCTGGCGAGAACGATGTCGGCGACCTCGTCGTGCAGCCTGCGGGCAAGATCATCGGTCGCATCGTCGACCCGCAGGGCGGTCCGATCAAAGGTGCCGTGGTCGTGCTGGCGCGCCAGGTCGGCCGGGTCACTCCCCAGGCGCGATCCGGCCTGGACGGTCGGTTCGACCTCGGTGGCCTGCCCGAGGGCCCGGCCGAGCTCTGGGTGAGCTTGGCGACGTATGTCACTCGGCGCGATGTGCGCGCACGCGTGGCGACGCGCAGCACGGTGGATCTCGGCGACGTCGTGCTGACGCGTGCGCTGCAGGTGCGCGGTATCCTCGTCGACACGTCCGGCCGGCCCGTCCCGCAACAGTTTCTGCGCGCCGAATCCAGCTCGAGACAGGCGTCCTTCCCCGGCCGTTCGGAGACGGACGGCACCTTCGCGATCTTCGTCGACGGCGCCGAGGCTCACACCCTCACGGTCCGGGACGCACCCGACTACGAGGACTGGGGCAGCCGCGAGGATCCCGCGGCGCAGGTTCTGCCCGGCGCGGAACCGGTGCGCATCGTCCTGCTCCCGCGCGTGCGGATGACCTTTCGCGTCGTCGACGGACGCACGCAGGCGCCGATCGAGCGCTTCGCCAGCTTCCTGCGCACGAAGCTCCCGCCGAACTCGGAGATGTCGCTCGGCGCCATCGCCTTCGAGGAGCACGATCGGCCGGGCGGCGAGCTGCAGCTGCCCGCCAGCAGTGAGCGACAGGAGCTGCTGATCTGCGCGACGGGCTACGCTGGGCGTGTGTTCGAGGTGCGCGAGGACCTCCCGGGCCGCGGCGTCCAGACCTTGCCGCTGCGACCAGAGTCGGTCGTCACGGGACGCGTGACCTTGGGCGGAATGCCGCTCGCCGGCGCGTGGGTCTACCTTCGGCGCGAGTATCTCCGGCCGGACGGGACGCCGATCGCCGACGACGATCTGGAGCAGGGCGGGGTGCGCTGGGACCTCTCCGACCTGGAGGGCCGCCTGCGCAATGTGGAGAGCGGCGAGGACGGACGCTTCCGATTCGGTGGTCTCGCGCCCGGCACGTACCAGGTCTTCGCCAAGGCCAAGACGACCGACATGCGCTTCGCGCGCGGCGTCCGCGTGGCTCCGGAGTCGGCGACGGAGATCGGCGACATCGTGCTGGCAGAGGGCGCGGTGGTCGCCGGCGTGCTGATCCCGCCGCCCGGCCACAGCGCCGCCGGGTTCAGGGTGTACGCCGGCGGCACGACGACGCGGGAGCTCGTGATCTCCGACCCGCGTGGCACGTTCCAGCTCGAGGGCCTGACGCCGGGAGAGTGCCACGTCGGCTGGCAGTGGCCGGACGAGCTCGATTACCGCTGGTCGAGCAACGACGCGCGCATGCAGCGGATCGTCCTCGTCGAAGCGGGTCGCCACGAAGTCGAGTTTGACACACGCCCCTTCGAACGCTGCGAGGTCAGTGCCCGCGTGCTGCGCGGCGAGGAGCCGGTCGCAGGTGCATCGATCGTTCTCAAGACCTGGTCCGCCGGCAGGGTGTCCGACTTCGGGCGGGCCTTCGGCAGCACGGACGCGCAGGGACATATGCGCGGCAGCGTCGACGGCGGGCTCGAGTTCGAGCTGGCCCTAGACGTCCCCGGCTCGTCGGCCGTGTCCTTTGGCGGCCGCCACACATCGACGGCGGGCGGTCGGCTCGAGCTGCGGCTCCAGCTCCAGTCGGGCACGCTGGCTGTCGAGCTGCCCCCGGGCTTCGAGCTGCCGGCGCAGGGAGCGCTCCAGGTCCACGTGGTCGGGGCGGATGGGGAACGGCTCATCCGATCGGCGGCGACGAGTGCCTCACCTTGGCGCTCGTCGGCCGAGTTCGAGTGGCGCGGCCGCCTGCAGGAGTTCGGCATCGTCGCGCTCGGTGCGGCGGATGTGGAGGTGAAGTTCCTTCGCAATCACGCCGACCCCACGAGCCCGGGGCGCTGGACCACCAGTCCGCTCCGCGAGCCGTACACGACGCGCGTCACGATCCGCGACGGCGAGCGGACGGTGGTCAAGGTGCCGTGATGACGGATTCGAACCAACCCAAGCGCTACACGTGGCACGCCGTCGCGGGAGCGCTGATCGCGACGCTCATCCTCGTCGTCTGGCACGGCGTGTTCCCCGACACGGATCCGCATCGACCCGGCGAGACCACGGAGCTCGCGGGGGATGCTCTTCGCACCGAGCCTGCCGCGTCGGCGACCGAGCGCTCGACGTCGGCCGTGTTGCAAGGGGAGTCCGAGCAGCCGCGCGATCCGGCCCCGCGGTCGGACACGGCGGTCGAGCTCGCCTCCCCGGCTGCAGGTTGTCGCGTCTTCGGTCTCGTGCTCGATCAGGACGATCAGCCGGTCGCCGGCGCGCGCGTGCTGCTCTTCCCGGTCGATGCGCGCTGGTCGCAGGTGGTCGAGCTGCCGCGCAAGCTGGTCGGCGGGCGCGAGCGCGAGGTGGTCGAGGGCGCGACCGATGAGCGCGGGCGCTTCGTGCTCGAGACCGTCGCGCCGAGCGCGGCGATGGCGACGATCGCGATCGAGCCGTCGGTGTACTACTCGCGCGCCGCGCGGCAGTTCGGGCAGCGCGGGCCTCAGCCGCGGCCGAGCTTGACGGCGGGGGACAACGACGCGGGCACCGTGCGGCTCGCGCACTGTGGCGCGATCACGGGGGTGGTCCGCAGCTCGAACGGGCAGCCGCTGGAGAAGGCCGGCGTCAGGGCGACGCCGCAGCCCGCTTCGACGAGGGAGCGGGGGACTCCGCCGACGGAGGGCGTCTCCAGGCTCGGACCTCTCGCTGCGCAGTGGGGGAGCGACGGGCGCTTCACGCTCGGCCACCTGCTGCCCGGCGCGCGGGCGGTCGGCGCCGATGCGAAGGGCATGTTGAGCTCGGAGCCGATCTCCGTCGACGTGCGGGCCGGCGTCACGCTCGACGTCGGCGTGATCACGCTCGAGCCGGCCTTCACCATCCGCGGGATCGTGGTCGACGAGGCGGGCGCGCCGGTGCCGCACGCGCGCATCCAGGCGACCACGCTCGACCGTCGCTCGCTCGTCAGCGAGATCACCGGCGACGACGGCCGCTTCCAGCTCCACTGCGACGTCGACCAGCCGCACGGGCTGCGGCTGAGCGGGAACCTCGGCTTCGAGGACTGGGGCGCGCAGGACCTGCCCGAGGCGCGCGTCGCGCCCGGGCCGGACGAAGTGCGCATCGTGCTGCGGCGGATCGCCCAGACGACCTTTCGCGTGCTCGACGCCGCCTCGCGCGTGCCGATCGAGCGCTACGGCCTCGACGTGCGGCCGATCCCGTCCTCGGGGGATCGCCGCGTGTCGGCCGGCGGCATGGGCCTGAAGTTCCACACGCGCGGCGAGTTCAGCTGGCCGGCCGTGCCCGGGAAACACTTCGTCTGCGCCTGGGCTCCGGGGTACGCGCCGCTCGAGGTCGACGTGCAGCACGACGACCCGTCGCAATCGCTGCAGACGCTCCTGCTGCATCCCGAGGCCGCGCTCACGGGCCGCGTCGTGCTCGACGGCGTGCCCCAGCCCGGTGCGAAGCTGGTGCTCAACCGCGAGCAGTACGACGCGCGGGGCGCGGTCGTCGCTCAACCCGACCCCGACTCGTCGACCACGCGCATCGAGACCGGCCCGGACGGTCGAGCGCGCGTCGCGCCCGCCCACACCTACGACGTCAAGTCCTTCGCGGGACGCTCGCAGTCGCTGACCGCCGACGAGCAGGGGCGCTTCCGCTTCGGCGGGCTGGCGGGTGGCCACTACAACCTGCACGTGCAGGTCCCCGACGTGACGCGCTGCTTCCTGCGCGAGCTGCTCGTCCCCCCGGTCGGCGAGCGCGATCTCGGCGACGTCGAGCTGCCGCACGGCGCGGCGATCGTCGGACGCTTCGTGTTGCCCGCCGGCGAGGACTTGGCCGGCTACACCGTGCTCCTCGACGGCACCGCGAGCGACCGCGCGATCCTGACGCACGGCGCGGAGGGCTTCCGCTTCGTCGGCTTGACGCCCGGCCCCTACCGCGTGACCTGGCGGCGCGCCGGCGAGGACACGCGCCAGCGGCCGGTCGACGACCCGAGGAAGCGCGAGCTGCTGCTCGCGCCCGGAGAGACGCGCGAGGTCGTGTTCGACGCCGCGGTCAGCGCACCCGCGACCGTCGCGGTGCGCGTGCTGCGCGCGGGCGTGCCCGTGGCGGGCGTGACGGTCCTCGCGGACTTGTCGGTGGACTCCGGGCGGTCCGGGGCGATCGCGGGGCCCGCGAAGCACGTCAGGCTCGGCCGCACGGACGCGGAAGGGAGGGTCGAGGGCCGCGTCGAGGGGGGAGCGCGCTTCGAGCTCCTCGCCCTGCTCGAGAACCGGCGCACGTGCTCGTTCACCGAGACGGAAGAGCTGCTCAGCCCCGTCGGCGGCCGAATCGAGCGCACGCGCGAGTTGTGCACGGGGCAGCTCACGATCGAGCTCGGCCCCGAGATCGTCCGCCCCGCGCGCGGGCACGCTACGCTGCGCTTCGACTCGGGACCGGCGGGCGTGCAGACGATCCACGCAGCCACCTACGGCGTCGTCAGCGGCGAGATCCATTGGTCGGGCCCAAGCCTCGACCTCGGTGAGCTCGGCTGCGGCAACTACCAGGCGGCGCTCGAGATCGTCGACAGTGCCGCGCCGGACGCGGCGGAACGCGAGCATCCGCTGAGCATCGTGATCCGCGCTGGCGAGCGGACGGTGGTCAAGGTGCCCTGATGTCGTTCGCGCGCAACCGTTCCACTCGCGCCGTCGGCGCAGCGCTGGCCCTCGCGCTCGTCGTGGCGGTCATTCTCGTCTGGCGATCCGCGTCCGGCCCTGAAGCCCCTGCTGTGCAAGGCGACGGCACGCCAGACCCGTCGCAACCCGCCGCAGTGCCGTCGGGCGAAGTCGCGAAGTTGCTCGATGTCGTCGACCAGGCTGAGACATTGCGGCGCTCCGCGGCGTCCAGCGCGCTGCCCGTGGCGTCAGCTCCCGGCGCGCAGGCCGCCTGCGTCGTGCGCGGACAGGTGCTCGATCAGCACGATCGGCCTGTCGAGGGCGGCCAGATGTGGCTCGCGTCGAGCCGCGGGCCGTGGGCCGAGGGCGCGGAGACGACCCGACGACGCATCCGCGGTACCGAGCGCGAGGCCTGGCTCGCGACCACAGATGCCGAGGGACACTTCCGCTTCGAGGTCCCGTTGCCGATCAGGCCGCAGTCGTTGCTGCAATTGGAACCCTCGATCTATCACGCGACGGTGCACCGCGAGTTCGGCGCGGGCGGGCCTGCCGGTCGGGCCAAGCTCGCTCCCGGGGACAACGACCTCGGCATCCTGCGCGTCGCCGTCACCGGTGCGCTGCGCGGTCGCGTGCAGACGCCGGATGGCCGGCCCGTCAGCGGGGCGACCTTCAGTGCTCGCCGCTTGGGTGAACGGTCCGAGCTGCCGCGCGATGTGTCGACCGCGGCGCTGGGGACGGAGCAATCCGACGCGCAGGGCGAGTTCCTCGTCGGGCACGTGCTGCCGGGCGAGGTGCAGCTCACGGTCAAGGCCGACGGCATGCTGACGACCACGACGCCGACAGTGCAGGTCGTTGCGCGTCGCACGCTGGAATTGGGGGTGATCGTCGTCGCAGAGGCGCCGACGCTTCGAGGCTTAGTCGTCGATGACCGCGGTGAGCCGGCTGCCTGGCTCGGTGTCGAGGCCAGATCGACATTCTCCAGGAAGCTGGTGCGAACTCGAACGGATGAAGCCGGGCACTTCCTCCTGACCTGTGCCGACAACGCTGTGCACGTGATCGAGATCGATGGCGAGCGCCGCTACAAATCCTGGGGGGGAGAGTCGGATCCTCACGCGCAATTCACGCCAGATGGAGTGCCCGCTCGCATCGTGATGGTCCGATTGACGAAGACCACTTTCATCGTGCGCGCTGCCGGCACGCTGGAGCCGATCGAACACTTCGGCATCGAAGTGTGGAAGTTGCCGTCCTCGGAAGCCTCGCGCGCCGGTCCGACGTGGGACCTGAATCAAGGACGACACCCCGACGGGAGCGTGGACCTTCCTGCAGAGCCCGGTGTGCATGGCTTCACCATCGCTGCGGCGGGATTCGCGCCGGCGGAAGGCCAGGTCGCTCACGACGCAATCGGGTCCCCTGTACAGACGGTGGTGCTCGAACACGAGTCGGTCCTGACGGCCAGGCTGGTGCTGAACGGGGTCCCGATCCGGGGAGCCCAAGTCGCGCTCGCCCGCGAGCCGCTCGACAGGCACGGCCAGCCCATCGCCTGGCTAGGTGGGCCCGGGCAGTCCTATGACGCCATGATCCCTGAGACCGCCCCGGACGGGAGCCGGCGGCTCGTGCCAAAGTTCCACTTCGACGTAGGGCTCTACTCCGGGCGCCGGCAACGGCTGACCACTCGCGAGGATGGCGCGATCCGGTTCGAGCAGCTCGAGGGGGGGCGTTATCACCTGCTCGTCGAGGTGCCGGACTTCGTTCGTCTTGCGGTGCGAGACGTGACACTTCCCGAGGGCGGGTTGCGCGACCTCGCCGACATCGAGGTTCCCAAAGGTGCCGCGATCACCGGGCAGCTCGTGCTGCCTGTCGGGCACTCCCGCGGCGACTACGTGATCCACCTGCAAGGCGTGCATTCGTACTCGACGAGTCTCGACGAGCTTCAGCGCTTCCAGTTCTCGGCCCTGGCCCCAGGGAGCTACCGATTGGGCTGGCGCAGGGGACGCATGCAGACAGTCCACTCAGAGCATCTCGGTGAGCAATGGCTGGATTTGGTGCTCGCACCTGGTGAGACCCGCGAAGTCCTGCTCGACGCGGCATCGACGGCGCCCTGCACCGTCGCGGTACGCATCCTCCGCAACCACCAGCCAGCGGGCGGCGTGATCGTCAGGCTCAAGCTCGAGAAGGCAGGCCAGGCGGACACGATGTCGCTGATGCTCGGCACGACCGACTCCGAGGGTTGGGTCGAGCGTCTGATCGAAGGCGGAGCGCGCGCCACGCCGTTGGTCGTCCTCGCGAACCGAAACGAGTTCATTCCTGGCGACGCCGAAGCCTTCCTCTGTCCCGTCGGCGGCCGCGTCGAGCGCACCTTCGAGCTGTGCGCCGGCACGCTGGCGCTCGAGCTGCCCGCCGGCCTCGAGCCTCCGCGTCGCGGCCTGCTCTCGCTGAGCTACACCGCGAGCCCCGGGAAGATGGCGCCGATGAACGTCTTCACGCCCGAGGTCGACAAGGGCCTGATCCGCTGGACCGGCCGGACCGTCGAGCTCGGCGAACTCGGCTGCGGGCGCTACGAAGCGACGCTGAGCGTGCGCGACCTCGACCGCGACGCCAGCGCGCGCGAGTTCAAGCTGCAGTTCGAGGTGCGCGCGGACGAGCGCTCGCTGGTCGCGGTCGACTGACCCCTCACGCCCTCGGCGGCCCTTGCGGTCCGCCCGGCTCCTCCAGCGCCGCCTTCTCCTTCCGCTTCAACCACGCCCTCGCGACGATGATCAGCACCAGCGCGGCGACGCCGAAGCCGAGCCAGAGGTGCAGCTTGTGCATCTCGTCCTTCAGCTCGTCGAGCTTGGCCCCGAACAGCTTGCCGAGGTAGATCGAGGCCGGCACCGAGATCAGGACGCCGAGCGAGTCGAGCAGCAGGAAGCGCCAGTACCCCATGCGCATCGTGCCCGCGACGAAGTAGCCCGGGATGCGCAGGCCGGGCAGGAAGCGGCAGGTGAAGATGGCCCAGTTGCCGTGGCTGGCGAAGCGCCGCTCCAACGCGGCGAAGCGTTCGGGGTGCAGCACCTTGGCGATCCACTTCGATTTCAGGGCGCCCAGGCCGTAGCGCCGGCCCATCCAGTACGGCACCGAGTCGCCGAGCAGGATCGCCGACGAGCACACCAGCGTGATGCGCACGAACTCGACCTTGCCCGCGTAGAGCAGCAGGCCCGAGCCGATCAGCGCGACCTCCTCGGGCGAGGGCAGGCCCAGGCCGCACAGGAAGAGGAACAGGAACGGGCCGCTGTAGTGGTATTCGCCGAAGAGATCGGTCAGCCACTCGACCATGAGGTGGGTCCCCGCGATGGGGGGCAGGGAATGCTAGCGGGGGTTTCGCGCGCGGCCAGGGGGAAGCGGCTTCGGCGGCAGCGAAGTCGTCGATCGGGCGCCGCGCGGCGGCGGGGCCAGCTCCACGGCGGCACGCGGTGCCGGCCTCAGCACAGCTGCGCAGCCGCCAGCCCGCGCTCAGCGCCCCGCATCCTCGGCCCGCTCGCGCACCGCCTGCGCGGCCGAGGCGCCGCCGGGGTGGCCCAGGCCGGCGGCGCGTTCGAAGGCCTCGGCCGCGGCGAGGAACAGGGTCCGGGCGTCGCGCGCGTCGGGGCGTTCCGCGGCGGGAGCCTCGCTCTCGACCGCGATCCAGGCCAGGTAGGAGAGCACCACGCCGCGCTCGTAGGCCAGCTCGGCCGCCGCGGCACTCTCGCGCTCGCCGCGCGCCAAGAGGTCGAGGCCGGCTTCGACCCAGCGCCGGCGCGCGGCGGGGTCGGCCTCGCGCGCCAGCGCAGCCCGCTGGTAGACGAAGTGGCGCGCCAGGAAGATCCAGCCGTCGGCGCGCGAAGGAGCGAGCTCGAGCGCACGCTCGGCGCGCGCGTAGGCCAGCTCGGGCTGGTCCTGGCGCAGCGCGAGGTCGACGCGCACCCACTCGATCGTCGCGGCGGCGGAGGCGAGCGGGCCGAAGAGGCGTTCGGGCAGGCTGCGCGTGCTGTGCCCGAGGAAGGCCGGCGCGGCGAAGAGCGCGGCGCCGAGGGCGAAGAGCAGGTAGCGCGTGGCGAGCTTCACCGCGTGCGCCTCCAGGCCGCGGCGGACAGCGCGGCGGGTGCCAGGGCGGCGAGCGCGCCGAGCGCCGTGCCGAACCAGGCGGCGAGGGGCAGGGCGGAGGGCACGCGGCCGCGGCCGGCGAGCTCGAGCGCCTCGAAGGCGTCGCGCGCCGGGATCCAGCTCGGATCGGCGCCGGCGAGGTCGGGCACGAGCCACAGCGCGAGCACGAGGCCGGCGGCGAGGCCGCGCGCGAGGAAGGCGCCCGCGCCGAGCGCGAGCGCGGTGGTCAGGGCGCCGAGCAGGAGCAGGCGCAGCGCGAGCTCGACGCTGGCGCCGCGCGCGCCGTCGCGCGGCGTCCACACCCGCCCCGAGTCGGCCGCCAGGCGCACGCGCGCGGCGGGATCGGTCAACGTCAGCTCGAGCTCGAGCGGCGCGCTGCCCGGCGGGATCTCGACCTCGAGCGCGCCGCGCGTGCCGAGGCGCAGCCGCGACTCCGTGCTGTCGCCCGGTGTCGCGGACGCCGCGCCCGCGCGCCGCGCGCGCAGCACCACCTCCGTCGCCGTGCCCGAGCCGCTGCCGAGCACCAAGCCGAGCTCCAAGCGCGTTCCCTCGGGTTGCGGCGCGAGGTCGACGGTCGTGCGCCAGGGCGCGGCCTGGCTGACCCACGCCGCGTCGGGCCAGTCGCGCACGCGGCGCGGTTGGGCACTCGGGCCGTCGGGCAGGCCGAGCTCGCACGCCAGGCCGATGCCGAGTGCGAGCGCGCCGACCGCCGCGACGTGGCCGAGCCAGGTCGCGCCGACGATCGACCAGCGCGGCGCGGCGCGCGGCGCGAGGAAGTCGAGCTCGCCGCGGCGCCAGCGCGCGAAGGTGCCCGCGGCGTGGAAGGTCAGCGCCGGCACGCCGAGCACGAAGCCCAGCGTCCAGAGCGCCGAGCGCAGCGCCGCGGCCGCCGGCACGGCGGCGTCCGGCGGCAGCGCCTCGACGCGCGCGAGCTCGTGCTGGCGCGCGAGCAGCAGCAGCGCCGCGCTCGCCAGCGCCGCCGCCAGCGGCCAGGCGCGCGCGAAAGCCAGGCGCGCGAGCGTCAGGCCGCCGCCGGTGCAGAGGCTAGTGCCCCTCGCGCGCGCGCTCACGCCCGCTGCTCCGCGCGCGCGGCGCCGCCGTGCTCGCGGTAGAGCTCGAGCAGCGTGCGCGCGCCGAGCACCTCGCGCGGCGTGCCGTGCGCGATGCGCCGGCCGCCGACGACGACCAGCAGCTCGTCGCACGCTCCGAGCAGGTCCGAGACCAGGTGCGAGGCCAGCACGACGCTCGCGCCCCGGCCGCGCGCCTCGCCGAGCAGCGTGGCGAGCACTTCGAAGCCCTGCGCGTCGAGCCCGGCGGTCGGCTCGTCGAGCAGGATCAGCTCCGGCCGCGCGATCCAGGCCTGCGCCAGGCCGAAGCGCCGCAGCATGCCGCGCGAGTAGCCGCCGAGGCGCCGCCCGGCGTGCTCCTGCAGGCCGACCAGCGCGAGCAGCTCGGCGCTGCGCGGCTTGCGCTCCTTGCGCGCGACACCTTGCAGCGCCGCCGCCAGCTCCAGCGCCTCGCGCCCGCTCAGCTCGGGCGCGAAGGGCGAGTCCTCGGGCAGGTAGCCGATCCGGCTGCGGATCAGGCGCTCCGTCGGCGCTCCGCCGAGCACCTCGAGCGTGCCCGCCAGCGCCGGCTCGATCCCGGCGACGACGCGCAAGAACGTGCTCTTGCCCGAGCCGTTGGGCCCCGCCAGCCCGAGCACGCGGCCCGGCGCGAGCTCGAGGTCGAGGCCGTGCAGCGTCGTGCGCCGGCGCCGGCCGAGGAAGTCGGGGTAGGCGTGCGCCAGTGCGCGCACGCGCAGCGCCGCGCCCGGCGGCGCGCTCGGCGCCGCGCCCGGCGGCGCGCTCACCGGGCACCCGGGCGCGCCAGCGCGCGGTCGATGAACTGCTGCACCGCCTGCTGCCACTCCGGCTCGCGGAAGAACTGCGCCTCGTTGTGCGAGCCGCGCAGGCGCACGAAGTCCTTGGGCGGCAGCGCGGCCGCGTACAACCGCTCGCCGTGCTCGAAGGGCACGATCTCGTCGTCGGGGCTGTGCAGCACCAGGACGCTGGTCGGCACGCGCGGGATCTTGAGCAGGTTCTCGTAGCGGTGGCGCGCGATCCAGCGCACTGGCAGCCAGGGATAGTGCAGCGCGCCGACGTCGGCGATCGAGGTGAAGGTGGCCTGCACCATCACGCCCGCCAGCGGACGGCGCAGCGCGAGCTCGATCGCCGTGCCGCCGCCCAGCGACTCGCCGAAGACCAGGATCTGGCCGGGCTCGAACTTCAGGCCGCGCGTCACGTGGTCGTAGGCCGCCTCGACGTCGAGGTAGGTGCCCTGCTCGTCCGGGCTGCCGCTCGAGGCGCCGTAGCCGCGGTAGTCGAAGAGCAGCGTCGACAGGCCGAGCGCACGGAAGGCGCGCGCGTACTCGGCGCGGCCGGTCAGCTCGCCCGCGTTGCCGTGGCACACGATCACCACGCCGCGCGGCCGCTCGTGCGGCACGTACCAGGCGAAGAGCCGCTCGCCGTCGGAGGTCTTGAGGAACAGCTCCTGGCCGGTCAGCCCGACGTCCTCGGGCTTGACCGCCGCGGCGGGGCCGGGGAAGTAGACGAGCCGCGCCTGGGCTGCCCAGGCGATCAGGCAGACGAGCAGGTAGCAGCCCGCCAGGGAGGCGAGGACGGTCCAGAACATCCGGAGCACGCGGCGCATGCGTGGCCGACCAAGCTACCGCCGTGCCGCCGCGACCTACAAGCTGCGTGGACAGTGCGCGCTCCGGCGCGCAAGATGAGCGGCTTCCATGGCCAGGCTGTTCGTGCTCACGGGCCCCGACGTCGGCAAGAGCTTCACGCTCGCGCCCGGGGCCTCGGCCGGCCGCGACGCGCTCAACGAGCTGGTGCTGCGCGACCCGTCGATCAGCCGCAAGCACGCGCGTTTCGAGTGCAACGAGGGGCGCTGGCGCGTGCTGGACACCGGTTCGCGCAATGGCGTGCACCACGCGGGGCGGCGCGTCGAGGCGTTGGAGCTCGAAGACGGGGTCGAGTTCCAGCTGGGCGAGGTGGTGCTGCGCTTCCGCGGCGACGAGGTGAAGGACGCGGGAGCGGCGGCTCCGGCGGCCAGCGGAGCGGGCGCGCCGGCTCCGACAGCGAGCCGCAGCGTCGCGCCGGCGCCCGAGCCGGACGAGATCGTGCTCGAAGGCGAGTGGAGCGACGCGCCCGCACCCGCGCCGCGCCCGCCGAGCGCTTCCGCACCGGCGCGAGAGCTGGAGCGCACGCAGCTGAGCCCGATCCGCCCCCCGACCGCGAGCCCGGCCGCGGGCCCGCCCGCGGTGTCGTCGCGCGCTCCCGCGGCGGCGACGCGCGGCCCCGCGGCGGCGACGCGCGGCCCCGCGGTCGCCACGCGTGCCCCGGTCAGCGGCCAGGGCGGCGCCGCCGCCGCGCGCGGCCTCTTGCAGTACAGCAAGGTCGTGGAGCGCGGCGGTTTCGCCGAGCGCGACCTCGCGCAGCAGCCGTGGTGGATCAAGGGCTTGATCGGCGTCGCGGCGCTCGCCGTCTTCGCGCTGGTCTTCTGGCTCGCCTTCTCCGGCACGTCCTTCTTCAAGGGCAAGCTCGCCGGCGAAGCCGAACCCGCCGCCGTCGAAGAACCTGAGACCCGCTGAGCGCGTACGCACGCGATCAGCGGGCGGCGGACTGGAGGGCGGTGTGCCAGGCGTGGGCGGAGGCGTCCCAGGTGAAGCGTGCGGCGTGCGTGCGCGCGGCGGTGAGCGTGGCGGGCGGGGCGGCGAGCGCGGCGCGGATCGCGGTGGCGCAGCCGGCGGGGTCGTCGGGCGCGAAGTTCGGCGTCGCGGAGCCCGCGACCTCGAGCAGGGCCGGGATGCGCGCGATCGCCAGCGGCGCGCAGGCGCGTTGGGCTTCGAGCGCGGCGAGGCCGAAGCCCTCGATGCTCGAGGGGACGACCACGGCGGCGCAGGTGGCGTAGAGGCCGGCGAGTTCGCGCTCCTCGAAGGGGCCGAGGAAGCGCACGCGCGCGGCGACCTGCAGCTCGTGCGCCAGCGCGCGCAGGCGCTCCTCGTGGTCGCCTTTCGCGGCGCCCGCGAGGGCGAGGTCGGGCAGCGTCGGGTCGTGGGCCAGGGCGCGCAGCACGAGCTCGAGGTTCTTGCGCGGCTCGAGGTGGCCGACGCACAGGAGCGCGGCCGTCCGTGCGGGCGCGCGCGGGAGCACGTCGAGGTGGTCGGCGGCGTTGGGCACGACGTGCGTCCGCGCCGCGTCGACGCCCAGCTCGCGGATGCAGCGCTGGCGCACGCTCTCGCTGACCGCGATCAGCGCCGCGGCGCGCCGCGCGGCCGAGGCGACGATCGTGCGGCCGATCAGGCGGCGCGTCAGCGGCGCGGCACCGGCGTCGAGCGTGCGCAGGTCGTGCAGCGTCAGCGTGAAGGGCAGGCCCAGGCCGCGCGGTGCGGGCAGGTGCGCGGTGTGGACGAGGTCGAAGGGTCGGCCCGCGGCGCGCGCGGCGGCGAGCGCCTGGCGCAGGGCGCGGCGTTCGTGCACGACGCGCGCCAGCGGCGGCCCGGCGGGGACATCGCTCGCCAGGCGCTCGACGTGCGGGCCGAGCTCGAAGGCGATCGGCGTGTGTCCCTCGAGCACCGCCAGCGCGCCGCCCGCTTCGTGCAGCAGGCGCGCGAGGCGCGGCAGCAGCTCGGCGTTGTGGCGCCGCACGCCGCCCATCGGCTGGCCGAGCACGGCGCCGGCGACCAGCACGCGCAGGCCGCTCGTGCCGCTTTTCCCGCTCGTGCTGCTCGAACCTCTCACGGGCCGAGCTCCCGCCACAGGCGCTCGACGCGCTCGGCGCTGGCGTCCCAGGAGAAGTGCGCCGCGCGCGCCAGGCCGAGCGTGCGCAGCGGCCCGCGTTCGTCGAGCGCACGCCCGAGCGCCGCCGCCAGCGCGCGCGCATCCTCGGGCACGACCGCGATCCCGGCCTCGCCCGCGACCTCGGCCTGCGCGCTGGCCGCGCGCACGATCACCGGCGTGCCGCAGGCCAGGGCTTCGAGCGCGGGCAGCCCGAAGCCCTCGGACTCCGAGAGCACGACCAAGGCACTCGCCTGGCGCACCAACCGCACGAGGGCGGGCTCGGCGAGCGCACCGAGCAGGCGCACGCGCGGGTGGTCGAGGCGCGGCGCGAGCTCGGCGCGCTCGCGCTCGGAGACGTGCGTCACGACCAACTCGATCGAGAGCCCGCGCTCCCGCTCCAGGAGGTCCAGCGCCGGCAGCACCAGCTCCGCGCGCTTCTTCGGCCGCGCCGCGCCGACCGCCAGCACGAAGGGTCGCTCGGGCGCGGGCTCGGGGGCGGCCTCGGCCGCGGCATGAAAGGCCGGCGAGACCGCCCAGGGCACGACGCGCAGCTTGTCGGCGGCGCGCGGAACTTCCGCGGCGAGCTGGCGCGCGACGAACTCGGTCCCGACCACGATCGCGTCGGCGCGGCGCGCGCCGATGCGGACCCAGAAGCGGTGGCGCGCGCCGGCGTTCTCGCCGCTGCCCTGGCGCCAGGGCAGCTCGTGGATCGTCTGCACGCGCCGGCCCGGGCCGAGCCAGGCGAAGGCCGAGACCGGCGAGTGCAGGCCGTCGAGCGCCAGGCGTCGCGCGGCGCGCGGCAGTTCGATCTGGCGCCAGGCGAGCAGGTGTGCGCCGGGCTCGGGGGCAAGGCGCACGAGCTCGAGGCGCCCGCGGCGTTCGAGGGCGTCGACCAGGCCGCGCGTGACGCGCTCGATGCCCGGCGAGTGGGGGCGCGTCAGGGCCGAGACGTCGAAGCCGATCCGCATGGGGCGAAGGTATGGTGTAGCGCGTGGAGAGGCAGGGACGAAGGCCGCATGTCGGGCTGTTGATCGATCGCGCGCACGAGGGGCGCGGCGGGGCGGAGCGGGCGCTGTTCCAGCTGGCGCGCTGGCTGGTCGGGCGCGGCTGGCAGGTCAGCGGCTTCGCGCGCGAGGTGACGAGCGTCAGGGACGCCGGGACGTGGCAGCGTCTTCCCGGGCCGCCGTTGTTCCCGCTGGCGTGGACGCGCGGGGCGCGCGAGCGGCGCCTGGGACGCGAGCTGCTCGCCGCGGCGCGCGCGGCGGGCTGTGACGTGACGCTCGGCGTGCGCCATCTGGCCGAGGTCGACGTGCTCTGGCCGCACGGGGGGGCGCACGCGGTGTCGCTGGCCGCGCTGCGCTCGGCGCAGGCGGGGCGCGAGGTCGAGTGCGGCGCACCGCCGGCGTGGAGCCGCCACCGCGCGTTCCTGGAGCTCGAGCGCGCGGCGCTCGAGGGCGGTGCGCGGCGCGTGGTGTGCGTCTCGGAGCTCGTGCGCCGCGAGTTCGAGCAGCTCTATCCGGGGGCGCGCGAGCGGCTGGTCGTGTGCGCGAACGGTGTCGACCTCGCGGCGTTCCAGCCGCGCGAGCGCGCGCGGGCCGGGGCGGAGCTGCGGCGCTCCTTGGAGCTCGATCCGAGCCTGCCGGTGCTCGCCTGCGCGGCGCGCAATCCGTTGCTCAAGGGTGTGCCGGTGTTGTTCGAGGCCCTCGCGCAACTCGGCGCGCGGCCCTGGCAGCTCGTGCTGGCCGGGCCGGCGGACGTCGAGACCTGGCAGGCTCGCGCGCGCGCGGCCGGGCTCCCGGCGGCGCGCGTGCGCGTGGTCGCCGAGGTCGAGCCCGTCGCGCTCGCGGCGGCGGCGGACCTGGCGCTGCTGCCGACCTGGCGCGACACCTGCGGGCTGTCCGTGCTCGAGGCGCTGGCGTGCGGCACGCCGGTGGTCACGACCGAGCGCGCGGGAGCGGCTGAGCTCGTGCGCGATCCGGAGTGCGGCAGCGTGCTGGCGCGGCCAGGTGACGCGGAGCTGTTGGCGCGCACGCTGGAGCGCGAGCTCGAGCGCGTCGCACGCGGGGTCGACCGCGAGCGCGTGCGCTCTGCGGTCGCGGCGCGGGGCCTCGAGCCCTGGCTCGCGGGGCTGGAGCGCGTGCTGCTCGAGGTCGCGGACGAGCGCGGCGCGGGACGCGGGGTCTGATGGCGCTCGGGACGCGGCTCCTGTTGTTCGCCCTGGCGGTGTGGCTCGGTGCGCTGTGCATCGCGCTGCTCGACGTGCCCTTCCTGTCGGAGGATTTCACGCACCTCGCCGCAGCCGAGCGCCACGGGAGCTGGCTGTCGGCCTTCGATCTGACGCGCGAGCCCCTGCGGCCGGGACAGCATCTGCTGTTCGCCTTCGGCGCCGCGCTCGACGATCCGGCGCCGGGGTTGTTGCGCAGCGTGTCCTTGGCCCTGCACCTCGCGTGCTGCGTGCTCGTGTTCCTGGTCGCGCGCCAGGTCGGCCTCGGGAGCGGGGCCGCGGCCGGCGCGGCGCTGCTCTTCGCGCTCTTCCCGAACATCAAGGGCATCGCCTGGAGTGCCGCGATCTCGACGCCCGGGCGCAGCGCGTTCGTGCTCGCGGGCTTCCTGGCCTTCCTGCGCTGGCGGGCGAGCGCTTCGCGGGTCGCGGGGGTGGCGAGCGTCGCCGCCTTGCTCCTGGCGCTCTGCTTCCACGAGAGCGGCTTCGTCCTGCCGGCGGTGTGCGCGGCCTGGTGTCTGTGCGCGGGGCAGGGCGGGCTGCGCGCTCGGATCGCGGCGCTGTGGGCCGAGGCGCGCCGTCCGGTCCTCGCGCTGCAGATCGCGTTGGCGGCGAGCTACGTCGTCTACCTCGCCTTCCTGCGGCCCGAGCGTCACCACGGCTTGAAGAGCCTCTCGTCGTTGCCGGCCAACCTGGTCAAGGCCGCGAGCTCGACCTGGCCGGAGCTGGCGCGCGTGCCGCTGGTCGAGGGCTTGCGCGGCGCGGACGGCACGCTCGCGGCGGTCGTCGCCGGCCTGGTGCTGGCGGGCTTCTGCTTGTGGGCCGCGCGGGTCGTGTGGAGCGACAGCGCGCTGGCGCGCTTCGCCGTGCTGGCGGTCGCGCTCGATCTCGCGCTGCCGGCGCTCGGCGCGGGCTTCAACCAGCGCTACGCGTACCTGAGCTCGGCCTGGATCGCGCTGGCCCTCGCGGGCTGGGCGGCGGCCAGCGCGCGCGGGCGCGTCGTGGCCTGCGTGCTCGGCGGCGCGTGGGCCTTCGACAGCCTGGTCGACCTCGGCGAGTACCGCGCCGCGGGCACGCACGCGCGGCGCTTCGTCGAGCAGGCCTGCGCCGAGCGTGCGCGGCTCGATCCGGCGCGCACGCTGCTCCTGGTCGATCCGGTCGACGTCTGGGGCCGCGAGCGCGACATCCCGGTCTTCAACTGGGGCCTGCCCGAGGCGCTGGAGCGCGCCGGCTGCGCGGGCGCCTGGCGCTTCGGCCGCCGCGGGCCGTACCGGACCGGGACGCACGTCGAGCTCGTCGAGCAGGCCGAGCTCGCGCGCGAAGCGGAGCGCGGCGTGCGCATCCTCGTGCGCGATCCGGCGACCGACGAGCTGCGGCCCTGGCCCTGAGCGGTGCGCATCGGGTATCCGTATGGGCATGCGCACGCACCTCGCCCTCGTCCCGCTCCTGTTCCTCGCGCCGGCCTGCTTCATCTCGCGCGACACGTTCAACGAAGCGCTGGTGGAGCAGAAGATCGCCGCGCTCGTGCCGGGGACGTCGAAGGCGAGCGACGTGACCGCCGCGCTGGGGGCGCCGGCCGAGGTGGTGCAGCTCGGCCTGTCCAAGGCCTACCGCTACGACTACACGGTCACCAAGCGCTCGGGCTTCTCGGTGATCATCGTCACGTTCATCAACACGGACGTGCGCCAGGACCGCTGCTGGTTGTTCTTCGACGGGGACGACGTGCTGACGCACCTGGGCACGACGCTCGACGCCGCCGACGCCGTGTACGCCATGCCCTGGGACGACAGCGAGTGAAGTCGCTGGCGCTGATCGCGCTGGCGGCGCTGTGCGGGGGGTGCGTCACCTTCCGCTTCGAGCGCACGCTGTTCGGCCCGGGGCCCAAGCCGGCGGAGCTGGAGGCCCTGCGCGTCGGCGAGAGCGGGTTCGAGGACGCGCTGCGCGCGCTCGGCGCGCCGCTCTTGGTCTGGGAGCTGGCCGAGGACGGCAAGGCGCTCGCCTGGGGCTGGCAGCGCGACGTGTCCCGCGGCGTGACGCTGAGCGTGCCGCTGGACCACTACGGCTCGGTCTCGGCCAGCTACGACGATCAGGCGCGTCGGCTGCACGGCGTCGTGCTGTTGTTCGATGCCGGCGGGCGGCTGGTCGACCGGCGCGAGGGTTTCCTCGGTGCGCTGCGCGAGCAGCTCGAGCGCAAGCGGCCGGCGCTGATCGAGGACGAGCCGAAGTGAGCGCGAGGTCCAGATGACGCGCGCGACCGCGACGCGCACGACGGCCACGACCTGCCCGCTCGACTGCCCCGACGCGTGCGGCGTGCTGGTCGAGAGCGATGCCGAGGGGCGGCTCGTGCGGCTGCGCGGCAACTCCGAGCACAGCTGGTCGCAGGGAGTCCTGTGCGGCAAGACGCAGCTCTACGGCGAGCTGCTCGACGCGCCCGAGCGACTGCGCACGCCGCTGGTGCGGCGCGGGGGGAAGAAGCGCGCGGAGCTCGTGCCCGCCAGCTGGGACGAGGCGCTCGCGCTGTGCGCGCAGCGCCTGGGCGCCGTGCCGGGCCCGGAGATCCTGGCGCTGTGGTACGGCGGCTCGATGGGCCTGGTGCAGCGCAAGTTCCCGCTGCGCATGTTCCACGCGCTCGGGGCGACGCTGCACGACGGCGGGATCTGCGATGCGACGGCCCAGGCCGGGTACGAGGCGGTCTTCGGCGCGCACGCGGGGCCCGACCTCGAGCGCGTGATCGACGCCGACTGCCTCTTGTTGTGGGGCTGCGACATGGCGCGCACGCACCAGCACCTGCAGCCCAAGGTGCGCCAGCTGCTCGCGCGCGGCGTGCCGGTGGTCGCGATCGACGTGTGGCGCACCGAGACGATCCGGGCCCTCGAGCGCTGGGGCGGGCGCGGGCTGGTGATCCGGCCGGGCACGGACGCCGCCCTGGCGCTGTGCCTGGCGCGCATCGCCTTCGAGCTCGGCCAGGTCGACCACGCGCGCTTGCGCGACGAGTGCGTCGGCGCCGTCGAGTTCGAGACGCATGTGCGCGCGCGCTGCGACCTGGAGACCACCGCCAAGATCACCGGCGCCCCCGCGGCGGCGATCGCGCAGCTCGGCTCCGACCTGCTGCGCGCGCGGGCCCCGTTCTTCAAGTTCGGCGTCGGCTTCGCGCGCCGGCGCAACGGCGGGATGAGCATGCGCGCGGCCGCCTCGCTGGCCGTGGTCGTCGGCGCCGCCGAGCGCGCGCACTTCGAGAGCGCGCCGCACTTCGGCCTCGACGAGGACTGGATCGTGCGCCCCGACCTGCGCCCGGCGCAGTTCCCCGACCGTCCGGTCGTGCAGGTCGGCCTGGGCCGCGAGCTGAGCGCCGGCCGTTTCCAGGCCTGCGTCGTCTGGTGCCACAACCCCGCCGTCACGCTGCCCGACAGCGCGCGCGTGCGCGCCGGTCTCTCGCGCGAGGACCTGTTCCTCGTCGTGCACGAACACTTCCTGACCGAGACCGCCGAGCTGGCCGACGTCGTCCTGCCCGCGACGATGTTCCCCGAGCACGAGGACGTCTACCGCAGCTACGGCCACCGCGTGGTGCAGCACGCGCGCCCCGCGCTGCGCGCCCCGGACGGCCCGCGCAGCAACGTCGCGACCTTCGCCGAGCTCGCGCGCCGCCTCGGCCTGCCGCGCGAGACCTGGGACACCGACGCTTCCGCGCTGTGCTCCGGGTTCCTCGGCGCCAGCCGCGCGCGCTTCACGCCCGCGGAGTTCGACCAGCTCGCGAGCGGCGCGCCGGTCAAGCTTGCCGAGCGGCCGCGTACGCGCTGGCCCACCCCGAGCGGCAAGCTCGAGCTCGCCAGCGACACGCTCACCTCCCAAGGCCACCCGCGCCTCGCGACCTACGTCCCCGACGACTGGTGCGGCGACACCGGCGAGTTCGTGCTGATCCCGGCGCCCTCGATCCACACGCACAACTCGACCTTCGCCCACAGCGCGCGCCACCTCCACAAGGCCGGGCCGGCGCGCGTGCACCTCAACCCGGCCGACGCCGCGCGCCTCGGCGTCACGGCTGGCGAGCGCGTGGTGCTCTCGAACCCGCGCGCCAGCCTGACGCTGCCGGTCGAACTCTGTCCCGACACCCCGCCGGGCGCCGCCCGCGTCGACGGCCTGCCTCCGCGCCGCGACATCCCGGAGGGCGTGGGCGTCAACGCGCTGGTCAGCGGTTCGACCAGCGACCTCGGCCAAGGCAACGTGCTCTACAGCACCCGCATCGACGTGCGCCGCGCATGAGTACGGTGCCAGGACACTTCTTAACCTGATCGCAGGACGCGCGCGCAGCACGCGTCCTGCGATCAGGTTAAGAAGTGTCCTGGCACCGTACTCATGCGCGCCTAGTCACGCAGGTAGTGGCACGTGTACCCGCCCGGGTGCTTCTGCAGGTAGTCCTGGTGGTAGCCCTCGGCCGGCGTGAACACTCCCGCCGCGACGACCTCCGTCACGATCGGCTTCTTCCAGCGGCCCGACTTCGCGGCGCGCTCGATCGCCGCCTGCGCGGCCAGCTTCTGCGACTCGTCTCCATAGAAGATGGCCGAGCGGTACTGCGTGCCGATGTCGTTCCCCTGGCGGTTCTTCGTGGTCGGGTCGTGCATCTTGAAGAACGTGTCGAGCAACGCCCCGTACTCCAGCCGCTGCGGGTCGAACACGATGCGGATCGCCTCGGCGTGACCGGTGTTGCCCTTCTTGACGTCCTCGTACGTCGGCTTCTCCGTGGTGCCGCCCGCGTAGCCGACCTCGGTCTCGAGCACGCCCGGCAGCTGGCGCAGGATCTCCTCCATGCCCCAGAAGCACCCGCCGGCGAGCACGGCCGTCTGCTTCGTCGCGGTCTTCGGCGCGTCCACCTTCGCCGCCTCGCCCTTGGCGCTCGCGACGCCGAAGCGCGCCGCGTACTCGCCGTAGCCCTCGCGTTCGAGGTCCTTCGCCGGCACGAACCTCAGCGCCGCCGAGTTGATGCACCAGCGCTCGCCCGTCGGGTCCGGACCGTCGTCGAACACGTGCCCGAGGTGCGAGTCCGCCGCCTTCGAGCGGCACTCGACGCGCACCATCCCGTGCCCCTCGTCGCGCTTGCGCACGACCAGGTCTTCCGACACCGGCTTGGTGAAGCTCGGCCAGCCCGTGCCCGAGTCGAACTTGTCCTGCGAGCTGAACAGCGGCTTGCCGTCGACCACGTCGACGTACAGCCCCGGCTCCTTGTTGTCCCAGTACTCGTTGCGGAAGGCCCGCTCCGTCCCGTTCTCCTGCGTGACCTCCCACTGCAGCGACGTCAGACGCTTCTTCAGTTCCATACGCGATTCTCCCGGTTGCTTCGAGGTGCCCATTTCGGCCGAACCCACCTGCGCCGCCGGCTCCTGCACCGCCTCGGTCGTCGAGCGTTCGAGGCAAGCCGTGCACGAGATCAGCAGCACGAGGCCGAGCATTCCCTGCACCTTGTTCATGATCATGGTCGTCTTCATGGTGTGACGGGCCCTAGCCCGGGCCCCAGCTTGGTCCGCCGCCGCGCGCCCCTCAAGGCTACGCCCGGCCCGGTTTCTCGTCAGCGCGGCAACACCCGCACCCGCACCCCGGAGGCCTGCGCCCCGCCGTGCAGCACGCGTTGCGTGGCCTTGACGAAGTCCGACTCCTTGGCCTGGAAGATGTTGGGCACGAAGGTCTGCGGGTTGCGGTCGACCAGCGGGAACCAGCTCGACTGCACCTGGATCATCACCCGGTGCCCCTTCTCGAAGGTGTAGAGCACGTCCTGCAGCGGCACGCGCACCTGCGTCGGCTGCCCGGGCACGAAGGCCTCGGGCTTCGAGTAGCTGTTCCGGTAACGCCCGCGCAAGACCTCGCTGCGCACCATCCGCTGGCACTCGCTCCACGACTCGCCGGGCGCGAGGTCCGACGGCGACACCGCATCCTTCGGCAGCACGTCGATCAGCTTGACGATCCAGTCCCCGTCGGTGCCCGTGGTCGTGACCCACAGCTCGGCCTCCAACGGCCCGGCGAGCGTCAGGTCCTCCGTCAGCACCTCGCTCTGGAACGCCAGCACGTCCGGCCGCCGCGCCGCGAAGCGCTGGTCGTCGGTCATGTACTCGCGCGTCATCCCGATCGCGACCGCCTGCGTGTACGGCACCGGCTCGGCCGGGTCGCTGACGTACTCGTGCGCGCCCGCCGCCGGCGCCGCCTCGAAGGACAGGCGCTCGCCCGCCTGGAACCACAGCACGCGCTCGACCACCTCGCGCGGCGGCCAGTGCGCGAAGTTGCGCCAGCGGTTCGTGCCGCCCTCGAACATCACCGCCTCGGGCTGGACGGGCGCCTCCACCCCGAGCAGATGCCGCTGGAAGAAGGGCAGCTCGAGCTTCTCGCGATAGTAGACGCTGGTCTGCGCGTCGAAGCGCGCGCTGCCCAGCTTCTCCCCGTCGCCGCGCGCCCAGCCGCCGTGCGCCCAGGGCCCCATCACGAGGACGTTGTACACCTCGGGGTTCTGGCGCTCGACCGCGCGGTACACGTTGAGCGCGCCGTAGAGATCCTCCGCGTCGTACCAACCTCCGACCGTCATCACCGCCGGCGCGACGCGCTTCAGGTCGGGCAGCAGGTTGCGCGCCTGCCAGAACTCGTCGTAGACCGGGTGCGCCGAGAGCTCGTTCCAGAAGGCGATCTCGCCCTTGAAATGCCGGGCGTTGACGTTCGACAGCGGCCCGAGCTCCAGGAAGAACGAGTACCCGTCGCGCGTGCCGTGCTCGAAGCGCCCGCTGCGGCGCGTCGTCGGCTCGGGCCGCGCGCGCCCGAAGCCCGAGAGGAAATTGAAGGCGTGCGGCAGGAACAACGCCCCGTGGTGGAAGAAGTCGTCGAAGTACCAGTCGCCGATCGGCGCCTGGGGCGAGACCGCCGCCAGCGCCGGGTGCGCGTCGACCATGCCGGCCGCGGCGTAGAAGCCCGGGTAGGAGATGCCCCACATGCCGACCTTGCCGTTGTTCCCCGCGACGTTGGCCAGGAGCCACTCGATCGTGTCGTAGGTGTCGGTGCTCTCGTCGACCTGCGCCGTGGTCGCGACGTCGGGCAGGTGCGGCTGGTGCGGCCGGACGTCGACGAACTGGCCCTCGGACATGTAGCAGCCGCGCACGTCCTGGTAGACCACGGTCCAACCCAGCGGCGTGAAGAGCTCGCTCGGCCCGAGCGTGTCCTTGTACTCGTTCGGCCCGTACGGTCCGACGCTGTAGGGCGTGCGCGCCAGGAGGATCGGCGTGTTCCGGGTACGCTCGCGCGGCTCGTAGATCGACGTGAACAGCGCGACGCCGTCGCGCATCGGCACGCGCACCTCGCGCTTGGTGTAGAGCTCGCGCGTGGTCGAGCGCTGGGCGCCGCGGGCTGCTGACGGTGCCGGCGACGGTGCCGGCGACGGCGCCGGGGCGGGAGCGGGTGCCTGGGCCGGCGCCGCAGGTGCGAGCAGGAGCAGGGCGACGAGACTCGGGACGCGAACGCGCATGGGGGGCCTCCGGCGCGCGAGCATAGCGCGCGACCTCGCTCAGCGCGGCGTCGTCGCTGCTCGTGCGCGCTCGCTCCAGCGCGCGACGTGCCCCGCCGCGACCAGCGCCTTGTACAGCTCCTGTCCGATCAGGGCGTGCTGCTTGACCGAGGGGTGCCAGTCGTCCGGCGCGATCACCAGATCCGACTGCGCGTAGTCCTCCCAGCTGAAGGGCCGGCCGGTCGCGGCCGTGACCTCGCGCTCGACCAGCCACTGCAGCCGCAAGCTCGCGATGCCGCGAGCCTCGATCGCGGCCATCAGCTCGGGCGCCAGGTTGTGGTCGGTGGTCGCCAGCGCCAGCAGCTCGATCCCGTTGTCGCGCGTCAGCGCCAGCAGCTGGTCGACCGCGCGGGCGAAGGGCAGCGGGCCGTACAGGTCGTCGTAGCGCCTGGGCACGCCCGGCCCGTGCTGTTCCTCCCACAGGCCGCGGTGCACCAGGCCTTCGACGCTCACGCCGCGCCGCTCGGCCGGCGTGCGCAGGCGGCTGTCGACGAACTCGACCAGGAACGAGCGCGACAGGTCGAACACGTCGTCGGCTTCGCGTACGTAGTTGGGCGGCTCGTAGTCGTTCGAGTCGACGCCCAGGATCACCAGGTCGGGATGGAAGCGCAGGCACTTGGTCTCGAGCGTCGCCGCCTCCATCACCGTGTTGTAGCCCGGGACGCCGGTGTTGACGACGCGCCAGTCGAGCTCGGGGTGGTGCTGCACGAGCTGGCGCCGCAGCTCGTCGAGGTAGGTCTCGCCGTCGCCGACCACCAGGCCGAACATCATCGAGTCGCCCAGGCCGACGATCGTCACCGCGTTCGGCCCGCCCTGGTCGGGGAACTCGGGCGAGCGGAAGCCGCGCGAGTCGGTGCTCAGCGGCCGGCCCTTGAAGCGCACGTTGGCGAGGTTCGGCTTGAGCTCGTAGGTGATGCGGTCGTCGGGCGAGAGCCGGATCACGCCCGCCAGCGGCGCCTCGCCGTTCTTCATCAACTGCACGGGCTGGCTCAGCGCGCGCTCCAGGGTCGCGGCGTTCTCGAAGTGCGCGCGCACGCGGAACACGAGCTCGGCCAGCACGAGTGCGGCGACGCTCGAGAGCGCCAGCACCAGCCAGCGCCGCGCGCGGACGGGCGGGCGGGCCGCGGGCGCGGCGGGGGAGCCTCGAGGAGCGTCGGCGGACATCGGGCGAGCCAGGGTAGCGGTCGCCGCGCGCAGCGACCACGGCTGGCGCGGCGGTAGTTCCTCGCGCGGCCCAACGCATCGGCTAGCATGCCGTACCCGCGAGCCCGCACATGAAGACCCTCCTCCGCACCGCGCGTCCCCTGCTCTTCGGCCTGTTGATCGCCTGCTGCGCCGTGCCGGTGTGGTGCGCGCAGGACCCCGCGCCCGTCGAGAACGAGCAGGAGCCTGCGGCGGAGGCCGCGGTCCAACCGACCTTCGGCGAGCTGCTCAAGGCCGACATCGCGCGCCTCGCCGCGCTGGTGAAGTCGCTCGACAAGGAGCTGGTCGAGGGCCGCTGGGAGGACTTCCTGAAGGCCGTGCGCGCCGCGGTGCCCGAGCGCGACAAGGAGGCGCGCCAGGCCCTGGCCTACGGCGAGACGCTGTGGCCCCTGGACCGCGACGAGGCCTTGGGCGCCTTCGCCCGCGCGCATGCGCTGATGCCCGACGACTGTCACGTGCTCTACGCGCACGGCCGCGTTCTGCACGCCAAGCAGAAGTACGCCGAGGCGCTGGCGGCCTACACCAAGGCGCTCGAAGGCGGCCACCCGGCCGCCAACGTGCTCAACGGCCTGATCGTCGACCTGCAGCTGCGCCTGGGCCAACCGGAGGCCGCCGCCTGGACCTGGAACAAGGCGGGCGGCGTGCAGTTCCTCGGCGACCTCGAGCGCGACCTGCGCGTGATCCACGGCCCGCCGTCGCTCGAGCTGCGGCGCCAGAAGCTCCTGGCCAAGATCGCGGCTGGCGACGACAGCTTGATCGAAGAACTGATCGCGCTCGACTGCCTGTGGCAGGGCAAGAAGCTGCCGCGGCAGTACGAGCGCGTCTACTGCCAGGCCGAGGGCGACCAGGTCAACTCGCACCGCGCCTACCTGAAGCACGACCTGGCGCTGGCCAAGGAGAAGCTCGGCAAGGACGCGCGGCGCTACATCGAGCTCGAGTACCTGGGCGTGTGCCGCATGCGCATCGAGCCCAACGCCGTGCTCGACCAGCGCCTGGAGGCCGACGAGCCGATGTCGGGCAACGGCGACTACCTGCCGCCCTCGAACATCGAGCGCACGGGCCGCAAGCTGGGCTTCGTCGGCTCGCGCAAGTTCAAGCAGTACCCGCACTCCTCGCGCACCGCGCCCTTCGTCTATCGCGTGCTGTTCATGGACGGCGTCACGATCTCGGTCGAGTGGATCGATCTCTTCGGCGAGGAGATCGAGAAGCGCGCCAAGTCCGAGGCCGGCGACGTCTACGCCGCGGCCTTCCTGCTCGACCTCTACGCCGAGGCGATCTTCCGCAAGTTCCCGACCTGGGAGACGCTGCCCGAGAAGCGCGAGCTGCGCGAGCAGGAGTTCTGGACGCGCTACCAGGACGTGCGCATCGCCTGGCGCATCCTCGAGCGCAAGGCGACCGAGCTGGCCGTCGACGACCCGCTGCTGCTCGAGGCGACGCGGCTCTTCCCCGACGACCTGCGCATCGCGCTGGTCGCGGCCGAGGCGGCGCGCCGCGCGCAGAAGCCGCAAGCCGGGCCGCTGGCGGCCCAGGCGCGCGCCGCGCTGGCCGAGGGCGACATCACGGCGGCGGCGCTGTCGCTGACGGCGCTGCAGCGCGCGCTGCCCAAGTAGCGGCCATGGACCTGGCGCTGTCCGACAAGGCGGTCTTCGTCACGGGCGCCTCGGGCGGCATCGGCCGCGCGCTGACCGAGGCCTTCGCCGCCGAGGGGGCGTCGCTGGCGCTGTGCGCCGGCCGCAGCGCGCCGGACTTCGAGGCCTGGGTCGCGGCGCAGGTCTGGGCCGAGCGCGCGCTGGTCGTGCGCGCCGACACCACCTCGCCGCTCGAGCTCGGCGTGGCGATGGAGCGCGCGCGCGAGCGCTTCGGGCGCGTCGATGCCTGCGTCGCCAACGCCGGCCGCTGGACGCCCGAGGCCAAGCTCCTGCACCGCGCCGAGGAGGAGCGCATACGGCGCAACATCGAGGTCAACCTGCTCGGCTCGCTGTGGACCGCGCGCGCCTTCTTCGACGCGCTCTCGCGCGGCACGCCGCGGCCCGACGGGCACGGCGCGGCGCTGGTCTTCGTCGGCTCGACGGCCGGGCGCTTCGGCGAGAAGGGCCACGCCGAGTACTCGGCCGGCAAGGCCGGCCTGCACGGGCTGGTGCGCACGCTCAAGAACGAGATCGTCGAGCTCGACCCCTGGGGCCGCGTCAACATGGTCGAGCCGGGCTGGACCGTGACGCACATGGCGCGACCGGCGCTGGAGGTGCCCGGGACGATCACCAAGGTCGTGCGCAGCATGCCGCTGCGCCAGCTGGCGCGTGCCGAGGACATCGCGCGCGCGATCGTGGTGCTGTGCTCGCCCAGCGCGTCGCGCCACGTCAGCGGGCAGGTGCTGACCATCGCCGGCGGCATGGAAGGGCGCGTGCTCTGGGAACCCGCCGACGTCGACGAGGCGCGCGTGCGCCGCCGGCTCGAGCCGGACTGAGCCCGCGTGAAGCGCATCGTCCTCAGCGGCGCGACGGGCTTCGTCGGCGGCCGGCTCGCCGCGCGGCTGCGCGAGCGCGGCGACGAGGTGCTGGAGATCAGCCGCCGTCCGGGTGCCGCCGTCGACTGGAGCCCCGCGCGCTTGGAGCGCGCGCTCGAGCACAGCGACGCGCTGGTGCACCTCGCCGGCGAGAACCTCTTCGCCCGGCGCTGGACGCCGCGCTTCAAGGCCGAGCTCGTGGAGAGTCGCGTCGCGACCGCCGCGCTGCTGGCCGGCCTCGTCGCGCGCCGGCCGGGCCTGGCTTTCGTCAGCGCCTCCGCCGTCGGCTTCTACGGAGCGAGCACGGCGCGCGGCCTCGACGAAGCGCAGCCGGCGGGCCGCGGCTTCCTGGCCGAGCTCTGCCGCGCCTGGGAAGCGGCGACCGAGCCCGCCGCGACCGCCGGCGCGCGCACCGCGATCGTGCGCATCGGCCTGGTGCTCGGCCGCGACCAGGGCGTGCTCGCGCGCCTCGTGCCGCTCTTCCGCTGCGGCCTCGGCGGCCGCGCGGGCGACGGCGCGCAATGGGTCTCGTGGATCCACATCGACGACCTGACCGCGCTGCTCACCTGGCTCGTCGACCAGAGCGCCGCGCGCGGCGTCTACAACGCGACCGCGCCCGAGCCGGCGACCAACGCCGAGCTGACGCGCACGCTGGCCCGCGTGCTCCACCGGCCGGCGCTCTTCCCGCTACCCGCCTTCGCCGCCCGTCTGCTGCTCGGCGAAGCCGCCGATGCGCTCTTGACCGGCCAGCACGTCGTCCCCGCGCGCGCGCTGCGCGAAGGCTTCGCGTTCCGCTTCAGCTCGCTCGAGCCGGCGCTCCAGGACCTGTGCGGTCGCGCGGAGCGTCGCTGAGCGCCGCGGCGTAGGCCGCGCGCGTCGCGGCGGCGCACGCGGTCCAGGTGAAGCGCGCAGCCTGCGCGCGGCCTGCGCGCCGACGCTCTTCGGCCAGCTCGTGGTCGAGCAGCAGCTCGCGCGTGCAGCGGTGGAGCGCGTCGACGTCGAGCGGCTCGACCCACGCGGCGGCGTCGCCCAGGACCTCGGGCAGCGAGCCCGAGCGGCCGGCGACCACCGGCGCGCCGAGCGCCATCGCTTCCAGCGGCGGCAGGCCGAAGCCCTCGTCGCGGCTGGGGAACAGGAAGGCGGCGCAGCCGGCGTAGAGCGCCGCCAGCTCGCGTTCGCCGACGAACTGGCGCCACTCGACGCGCTCGCGCACCGGCGAGGCGTTCAGCGCGGCGGCGAACTCCTCGGCGCGGTGGCCCGCGGGTCCGGCGACGATCCAGCGTTGCGGCAGGCCGTCGGCGCACAGGCGTTCGAAGGCGCGCAGCACCGTCAGGTGGTTCTTGCGCGCGTCGACGCGCGCGACCGTCAGCACGAAGGGCTCGCGCGGCAGCCGCGCGCGGTCGGGCTCGACGCGCAGCAGGTGGTCGGCGCCCAGCGGCGTGACGCACAGCCGCTCGCGCGCGACGCCGAAATGGCGCTCGACGTCGTCGGCGACGAAATGGCTGGGCACCAGGACGCGCGCGCTGGCCGCGACGCGCGCGCGGATCGCCTGCGACATCGCCGCGGCCGCGGCGGGGGAGAGGAAGCCCTCGTCGCGCAGGTAGATGCAGTCGAAGACCGTGACCACCTCGACCGCGCGCCGCACCGGCGCGGCACTCGGCTGGGTGTGGTGCCAGAGCTCCGCGCCGCCGACCAGGTCGTCGGCGTGCCGGCCGGTGACGCGCGCGAGCTGCGCCAGCCAGCGCGAGGGGAAGCGCAGGCGCCGGAGCCGCGCGTTGGCCGGCAGGCCGAGTTCCTCACGCGCGACCTGCGCCGCCGCGAGCGACCAGCCGAAGAGCAGGAGCTCGTCCGCCGGCGCCACGGCACCCAGCGCGCGCACCAGCTCGCGCGCGTAGCGGCCGATGCCCTCGCGGTTGAGCAACGCCGGCCGGTAGTCGAGGCCGATGCGCACGCTCAGCCCGCTTTCACCGCGCGCTGCAGGCGGCGCAGCGCGATCCAGGCGCCGAGGGTCACGCACAGCTCGGTCGCCAGCGTCGCCAGCGCCGCGCCCTCGATGCCCAGGCGCGGCACGAGCAGCGCGTTGGCGGCGAGGTTCAGCGCCAGCGACACGGCGGCGATCACCAGGATCGCGACGCGCGCACCGGCCGCCGCCAGGGCGGTCATCAGGCACGCGCCGCCGTACACGACCGCCATCGCCAGGAGCAACCAGCGCAGGCTCGGCGCGGCCGAGACGAAGTCGGGGTTGAAGAGCCCGAGCAATTCCTCCGCGAAGGGCCAGGCCAGGGCTGCGGCGCACACGCCCAGCGCGAGCATCGGCCGCGCCAGGCGCCCGACCGCCGTGGTCAGCTCGCCGCGTGCGTGCGCGCGCGAGAGCCAGGGCAGCGCCGCCTGCGTGGCGTAGATCACGACCATGATCCCGTACGACATCACGCGCACGCCGGTGTTGTAGCGGCCGAGCTCCTCGTCGCCGCAGAGCGGCCGCACGAACAGGTTGTCGATGTAGAAGTAGCCCTGCTGGCACAGGCTCGCGACACCCAGCGGCAGCGCGGTGGCGAAGAACGCGCCGGCCGAGAGGCCCTGCCCCGCGCGCGCGACTCGCGCCGGCAGGTGGCGGCGCGCGACGAAGTGCAGCACGAAGTTGGCCGTGGCGCTGCCGGCCGCGATGGCGAGCAGGTAGTGCGCCGGTTCGCGGTCGCCCTGCAGGCGCAGCACGACCACCAGCGACAGCGAGAGCGCCGCGCCGAAGGCTCGCACCGCGACCGGGATGCCCCAGGCGATGCGGTTGCGCAACACCAGCGTCGAGAGCTCCAAGGCGTGCGTCAGCGGGTACAGGCTCGCCAGCAGGATCCAGCCCGCGCCGCGCTCGCCGAGCACGAGGGCTCCGCCGCCGACCAGCACCACGCCGACCAGGCCCATCCGCAGGCGCACGCGCCGCGCCGCCGCCAACACCTCGGGCAAGCGCGCGCCGTCGGCCGCCGTGCGCTCGACCGCCGTCTGGCCGGTGCCGAAGTCGGCCAGCGTGTCGAGCACCTGGAACACGACCAGGTAGAAGGTGAAGCGCCCGAAGTCGCCGCCCTCGAGGTGGCGCGACAAGAGCAGGAAGGTCGCCAGCGTGCAGGCCGAGCCCCACACGCGCCCGAGCGCGAGCCACGCCGTGCCGCGCCACACGCGCCGCGGCACCTGGCGCGAGGATTCCGGCTCGTGGGTGGGGGCCTGCATCGCGCGCGGGAGCGCCGCGGCCCCCGGGGCGCAGAGCCTTGCGCCGCCGCGCCGGCCTGTCCAGGAGCCGCGCGCCCTCATTAAAGGAGAGAATCCCACGCCGGGGCCCTTGGACGAGGTGTGCAGCAGGCTTCCTCCCTCGCCGAGCGCCCTTCCTGCGGAATCGTGCTGAAGGCCGGCGCGCAGCCTCTTGCTACGATGAGCCCCGCATCGAGCGGCGCGCCCTGCCCCCGCACGGACTCCTGACCCTCATGTACGCCAGGAAACGCCTCGACATCGGCTGGTCCGACCTCGCCTCGGGCCTGTGGAATTCCGGGCTCTCGCCCGACCGCGACCAGACGGCCGCCGCCGTCGAGCGCTGGTTCTCGCCCGAAGGCCAGGCCCTGTGCACGCTGTCGATCCGCAGCGGCTTCGACCTGTACCTGGAGCAGCTGGCGCTGCCGCGCGGCAGCGAGGTGCTGGTCTCGGCGCTGACCATCCCCGACATGTGGCGCGTGATCGAGCACCACGGCCTGGTGCCCGTGCCGGTCGACGTCGACACGCGCACGCTGGCGCCGCGCTTCGAGGCGCTGGAGCGCGCGGCGACCTCGCGCACGCGGGCGCTCCTGGTCGCGCACCTCTTCGGCACGCGCTTCGACCTGGCGCCCTACGTCGCGCTGGCGCGCGAGCGCGGCTGGAAGGTGCTCGAGGACTGCGCCCAGGCCTTCACCGGGCCCGAGTACCTGGGCCATCCGCAGGCCGACGTGTGCATGTTCAGCTTCGGGCCGATCAAGACCTCGGCGGCGTTGGCGGGCGGCGTGCTGGTCGTGCGCGACCGCGACGTGCTGCGCGCCATGCGCGCGGTGCACGCGCACTGGCCGGTGCAGAAGACCGGCGCCTACGCCAAGCGCATCCTCAAGTACGCCGGGCTCAAGGCCGTCACCAGCCCGGTGCTCTACCGCGGCTTCGTGAAGTGGTGCGAGCTCAAGGGCACCACGCAGGACCAGGTGATCCAGAGCACCGTGCGCGGTTTCTCGGGCGGCGATTTCTGGTCGAAGATCCGCCACCAGCCGTCGGCCGCGCTGTGCGCGGTGATCCTGCGCCGTCTGGCCGAATACGACGGCCGCCGCGTCGAGCGCCGCACGCGCCTCGCCAGCCAGCTGGCGGCGCGCCTGCGCGGCCGCGTCGACGTGCCGGGCAGCGAATCGCCCTTCCACAGCTACTGGGTGTTCACCGTGCTGGTCGACGATCCCGACCAGGTCGTGCTGCGCCTGCGCGAGCGCGACTTCGACGCCACGCGCATCGCGACCATGTCGGTGCTGGCCGCACCCCCGGGCAGGCCAGAACTCGAGGCGCGCGAGGCGGCGGCGCTGCTGGCGCGCCTGGTCTACCTACCTGTGTATCCGGAGCTGCCCGAACGCTCGCTGGAGGAGATCGGTGACGTGCTGCTGGCCGCCTGCGGGCGCGCGCGCGGCATCGCAGGCCACGATCTCGGCCTGCCCGGCGTGGCCTGAGCCGGCGCTCGCCGCGCAGATCCTTCCGCTGCCGGAAGGAAGTGCAGGAAGTCGCGAGCCGCGCCTCCGCTTACGTTGCGACTTCCTTCAGGTCGGGCTCCATTCCGTGCTGCGCGGACCCCGATAGAGAGCATCCGCACGCTCTCGGGATGCATCGGATCCCACGGCTCGCACAGGCCCTTCCCAGAGCGCGCTCCACTTCAACATGCGCTACCACCTGCATCGATCGCTGCGATCGATGGCGACACGCCGACGCCGCCGGGGCGTCACGTTGGTCGAGATCGTCGTGGTGATCGCCATCATGACCGTCTCGATGGCGATGTTCGCGCAGACGCTGACGGCGTCCTCGCGGCTCGATCCGGTGGCCAACGAGACCATGCTGGCCGCCGAGGGCGCGCGCGTGATGGTCGAGCGCATGCGCGCGCAACCCTTCTCGGAGGTGTTCGCGCGCTACAACACCAACCCGGCCGACGACCCGGGTGGTCCCGGCACGGCGCCCGGCGCGACCTTCGCGATCCCCGGGCTCGCGCCGGCGACCGTCGGCGGCGTGGTCGGGACGATCGAGTTCCCCGCGATCAGCGGCGCGCTGCGCGAGGACACGACCGACGACAAGCTCTCGATGCCGCGCGACCTCAACGCCGACGGGCGCATCGACAGCGCCAACCACGCCGCCGACTACGAGCTCCTGCCGTTCCGCGTCAAGGTGCAGTGGGCCAGCTCGACCGGCCGCAGCAAGTCGCGCAAGTTCGAACTCTACACCATGTTCTCGCCGCTATGAGGCCGCCCGTCCACCACGGCGTCCCGCGCGGACGCGCCGGCTTCTCGCTGCTCGAGGTGCTGGTCGGCATGACGCTGCTCGTGCTGATCCTGGCCAGCCTGTACATGATCCTGGGCGATTCGAGCAAGGCCATCCGCTCCAAGTCGGCGGTGTTCGACACCGAGGTCGAGGCGCGGCGCGTGCTCGACCGCATCGCCATGGCGCTCTTGAGCGCGGAGTACGCCACGCTGGACCTGGCGCCCGAGGCGCCGCTGAGCAGCAACTACCTCAACTACCACACCTCGCTGGGCTTCCGCGACGGCCTGCCGCTGAGCAGCCCGCCGATGCGCATCCTGCACGACTCGGGGACGCGCATCTCGTGGGCCGAGAACCCGGGCAGCGCGGGCGAGCGCCACGCCGTCTGGACCAGCCACGCCGCGCCCTTCATCGCCGGCGAGATCCTCAACGGCATCGACGACAACGGCAACGGCGTGATCGACGAGCGCGGCTTCTCCGTGGTCAAGGAGAGCGGGATGCTCGTGATCCGCCTGACGATCAGCCGCCCCGGGCTGGACGACGCATTCACCGAGAAGACTCTGGAGACCCGCGTCACGTGTCGCAACTGAGCAGGAAAGGCACCGGATGAACGTGAGACTACGCGGAGCGGGTTGGAGGCGCGGCAGCGCGCTGGTGGTGGCCCTGATCGTCGTGATGATGATCGGCGCGCTGAGCATGTCCTACCTGCAGATGAGCATGAACAAGAACCGCGAGCAGCAGATGGCGGCCGACGCCAAGCGCGCGTTCTACATGGCGGAGGCGGGCATCTCCGAGGCCTACGCGGGCTTGCGCCGCGGCAAGAGCGGCAACGTCGGCACCGACATCGTGCCCGCGCGCTTCGGCAACGGGCTGTTCTGGGTCAAGGCCGAGGAACTCGGCAACGGCCACACCTGCCTGACCAGCACCGGCATGTGCGGCGCCGGGCGGGCCTGCATCTCGATCGTGGTCACGAACGACAATCCGACGCCGGCTGCCAACGGCTGCTTCGGCGAGCAGGGCATCGCGATCGGCTTCGCCAGCCTGATCGACAGCTACGACTCGCGCCTGGGCAGCTACGAGTCGCAGGTCGGCGGGCTGCTCGCGCCGCTGCTCGGCCCGGCGCTGCCCAACGCCCTGGACCAGGCCAAGGTCGGCTCGAACGGCGACATCACCGTGCAGGGCACGACCGCGCGCGGCGTCGGCGGCACGATCAAGGGCGACGCGCACCCCGGCCCGACGGGTCTGGTGCTGCGCGGGACGGGCTCGACGATCACCGGTTCGACCACGCCCAGCACCAACCCGGTCAGCATGCCGCCGATCAGCGTGCCCCCGATCACGCAGGGCGCGGCGATCGTGCAGATCAAGCCCTCCGAACTCCCGCTGCCGACCGGACAGGTCGGCTACTCGGCGCTGACCCTGATCGGCACCGGCCCGGTGGTCGTCAGCGGGCCGACGGTGCTGGTGCTCGACTCGCTCGACATGCGCGCCGGCTCGACGCTGCAGGTCGACACCACCAACGGCCCGGTGCACATCTACGTCAAGAACTGGGTCAAGGTCGAGAGCGGCGCGACGATCGCGCGCACCGACAACGCGCCGACCAAGCTGTCGCTCCTGTGCGCGGGCAACGACACCACCGATCGCACCGGCGACGGGCTGGCCGATCCGGCGGTCGACCTGGCCGGCAGCAGCGACTTCCACGGCTTCCTCTACGCGCCGGAGGCGGCCTTCACGCTGCCCAACACCTTCAAGATCTACGGCGCGATCGCCGCGCGCCAGCTGACGGTCGCCGGCGGGGGAGCGGTGCACTTCGACCGCGCCTTCCTCGACGACGCCGGCGAAGGCGGCGCGCAACCGCGCGAGCTGTGCTGGCGGCTGGTGCAGCTGCCGCCCTCGCGCCTGGTCGAGCAGCGCCTCGACCCGATGAAGGCCCTGAGCCTCGACGGCATCAGCCCGCCGCTGGCGCGCGACGCGCACTACGACAAGGGAGCCGTCGTCCCGACCTTGATCACGGAGATCTGGAACCGCGTGACGGTCTCGCCCTGAGGAACCGCCGACCTTGCGCCCCTGCACGACGATCCGACGCGAGCTGGCGAGCGCCCTGCGCTCGTGGTCGACCGTCGCCTGCCTGGCCGCGCTGGCCGGACCGCTGACGGGCACCCCGCCGAGCACCGCGCTCGCGCGGCCTCCGAGCGCGGCGCCGCTGCAAGAGCGCCCGGAGAACGCCGTCGAGCGCATCGTGCGCGAGTGGAGCGCGCAGCGCGAGGCCTCGCAGTCCGACGGGCTGCGGCGCCTGGCGCTGCTGGGGCGCAAGGACGACGTCGACCTGCTGGCGCGCACGGTGCAGGAGCTGACGCTGGTCGAGAGCCGGGTGCGACCGCTGTTGATCGAGGCGCTCTCGGCCCTGCCGCGCGAACGGCTGCGCGCGCTGGCGAGTGCGCGGCTGCGCGTCGGCGCGCCGCAGCTCGAACGGCAGCTCCTGTTGCTCGTGCTGGGTCGCGCCGGTTTCGGCGCCGACCTGGAGCTGTGCCTCGAACTCGGCCGCGGCCCGGGAGCCGGCGACGCGGACCAGGGCGAACTCGCGCTGCAGACGGCGCTGACGAGCATCGCCGCGCGCGACACCGGCCTGTGGGACACCGCGCGGCGCCTGGCGCCCACGGCGACGCCCGAGGTGCAGCGTCTCCTGGTGCGCTGCGCCGGCGTGCTGGCGAGCGCGCCGCCGGCGGGGGAGGCGCACGCGCTGGCCTTCCTCGGTTGGTGCCATGCGCGGCTGGCGAGCGTGCGCCTCGAGTCCTTGTCGGAGATCCAGCGCGCCAGCTCGCTGGCCTGCGAGCACGACGAGGAGCTGCTCGCGATCCTGCGCGAATCGCTGCGCAGCCGCTCCGAGGAAGCGCTGGCCGACGTGGCCTTGACGCTCGGGCGCTTCGAGGACTCCGAAGCCGTGCCGCAGCTGATCGAGCTGCTCGCGCACGCCACCCCGGGCGTGCGCACCAACGCGCACTGGTCGCGGATGCGCATCAGCGGCCTGCAGCTCGTGCCCGATCAGACGCGCTGGCAGCGCTGGCACCAGGAAGAGCTCGCCTGGTGGGAGTCGAGCTGGCCCACGGCCTTCCTGCAGCTCCAGTCGGGACAGAACACCGCGGTGCGCCTGGCGCTGCTCGAGCTCGGCCGGCACCGGTTCCGGCGCGACAGGCTGGCGCGTGCCGTGGCCGTCGGACTCACGGCCGAGGAGCGCACGATCGTGCAGCTGGCCTGCGCGGTGCTCACGCAGCTCGGCTCGCGCGCCGCCGTCGGCGCGCTGGTCGACGCGCTCGAGCACCCCGACGACGAGGCGCGCCAGAGCGCCTGGAAGTGCTTGCGCGGCCTGACAGGCCTCGAGCTGCCGGCCGAGGCCGAGGCCTGGCGCGCGCGCTTCCCGCGCGCGTGAGGCCTGGCGCGCGCGCTTCCACAACGCGTGGGCGGCGCCTCGCGCGCGAGCCCCGCGCGACGAAAAAGCTTCCGATGCGCCGGCTCAAGAGCCGTCGCGGCGCGCGTCGAAGAGGCAGGACTCGGACCCCCGAGCACGATGCGTTCCCTGCGCAAGCAACGTCTGATCCTGCCGTGGCTGCAGCTGCGGATGGTGTGGCGGTTCCTGGGCTTGTCGGCACTGGCACTCTCGCTGCAGTTCCTGCTGCTGGCCGCGTCGCTGGCCAACCTGGCCGCCGACCTGCCGCAGGACGGGCCGCTGATGATGCAGGAGCTGCCCGGGCGACTGATCTGGATCCTGGGCCTGTCCTTCGTGATCTGCTTGCCGCTGATCTTCTGCGTCGGCGTGCTGCTGACCTTCCGCATCGCCGGCCCGCTGTACCGCTTCGAGCAGTACCTGAAGGCGATCCAGCGCGGCGAGCAGCCGGCCGACTGCCGCATCCGCGCCGACGACGAGCTGCAGGAGTTCTGCACGCTGCTCAACGACACCACGCGGCCGCTGCGCGCGCGTGCCGCACAGCCGCAGGCGGCCGCCCAGCCGGAAGCATCAGGCGGCGAGCTCGAACGTGCCGCCTGAGCGCAGGAAGCCAGCATGTCCCTGCGCACACGCATCGTCTGGTACCTGCTGGCGCTGGTGGCGGTGTTCGCGCTCGGGTCGTACTCGCTGCAGCGCCTGACCTTCGTCGAGAGCTTCGCCAAGCTCGAGGTCGAGAGCGCGCGCGACGACGTGCGCCGCGTGGTGGCCACGCTGGAACGCGAGAACCAGCACCTCTCCGCGCGCTGCCTGGACCTCGCGCAGTGGGACGAGATGTACGAGTTCGTGCTCGAGCGCCGTCCGCGCTGGGCCGCGGAGAACCTGCCGCTCTCGTACCTGCGGCGCAACCGGCTGAACCTGCTGCTGGTCTGCGACAAGCTGGGCAAGGTCGTCGCCGGCCACTGCATCGATCCGCGCGGCCAGCCGATGGTGCTGCGCGACTTCCCGGCCGGCGATCTGGGCAGCACGCACCCGCTGATCGCCAGCAGCATGGTGACCTACGAGGACACCGGCATCTGGCTGACCGAACAAGGCGCCCTGGCCGTCAGCGCCAAGCCGATCGTCGACGGCGACGGCAAGGGGCCGGTGCGCGGCACGGTGATCGTCGGACGGCTCCTGACCAGCCCTTTCGACGAGGACCGCGACGAGGGCCTGGACGACCTGCGGCGCCAGACCGGCGTCGACTTCGAGGTCTGGTCGATCGAGGGCGGCCTGCTGGAGACGCAGCGCGTCTCGGTCAACGACGTGCTGACGGCCGACGCCGCGCGCGCTCCGCTGGTGCGCGAGAGCCTCGACAACCCGGCCGAGCAGCTGTGCGGCTACACGGCGCTGCAGGACATCCAGCAGAAGCCGGCGCTGGTGGTGGTGGCCAAGATCGCGCGCGAGATCAGCGCGCACGGCGCGACCACCGTGCGCTTCGCGATCGTCTCGACCTTGCTCGCAGGCGTGCTGATGGTCGCGGTGCTGCTCTACCTGCTGCAGACCATCGTGCTCGGCCCGATCGGCCAGCTGACGGCGCACGCGGTCGAGATCGGCCGCAGCGAGGACACGACGCGCAAGCTGGAGCTCGACCGGGAGGACGAGATCGGCATCCTCTCGCACGAGTTCGACGAGATGATGGTCAAGCTGGCCGAATCGCGCGCGGCCGTGGTCAAGGCCGCCCGTCACGCCGGCATGTCGGAGATCGCCACCGGCGTCCTGCACAACGTCGGCAACGTGCTCAACAGCGTCAACGTCTCGGCCAACCTGGTGGTCGACAAGACCAAGAAGAGCAGCGCCGGCGACCTGCGCATGGCGGTCGACGCCGTGCGCGAGGGCGGCCAGGGCCTGCTGGGCTTCCTGCAGCGCGATCCGCGCGGCGAGCACCTGTTCCCGCTGATCGAGGCGCTCTCGGCCCAGCTGTGCGCCGAGCACGACGCCGTGCAAGGCGAGCTCAAGCGACTGACCGACGGCATCGAGCACATCAAGGTGCTGGTGCACTCGCAGCAGGACTTCGCCGGCCACAGCGGCGTGCTCGAGGCGACGCTGCTCTCCGAGCAGGTCGATGCGGCGATCGCCATGACCGAGCTCACCCCCGGCAGCGCGTCGATCGACATCGTGCGCGAGTACCAGAAGCTCCCCTCCGTGCGCGTCGACCGCCACAAGCTGATGCAGGTGCTGGTCAACCTGATCCAGAACGCGCGCCAGGCCATGCCGCGCGGCGAGGTGTCGCGCCAGGTCCTGACCGTGCGCGTGCAGGCCGATGGCGACGAGCACGTGCGCATCGAGGTCGAGGACACCGGTGTCGGCATCCCGCCCGAGAACCTGGCCCTGATCTTCAACCACGGCTTCACCACCAAGCCCGGCGGGCACGGCTTCGGCCTGCACTCCTCCGCCAACGCCGCGACCGAGATGGAGGCCACGCTCCACGCCCACAGCGAGGGCCCCGGACGCGGCGCGCGCTTCGTCCTGCGCCTCCCGACCCGCAACGCGGCGGCCCTGGAGGCCGCGGCCTGATGCACACCGCCCGAGCGACGCCGCACCCACGCACCCCACCATGACGACGTCCAGGCAACACCGCATCCTCGTGGTCGACGACAACACGGCGATCCACGCGGACTTCGCCAAGATCCTGTGCCCGGTCGCCGAGGCCAATGCCGGCCTGCAGGACGCCAAGGCCGCCTTCTTCGGCAAGCCCCAGGCCCAGCCGCAAGAGGCGCCCTACCGCATCGACGCCGCCTCGCAGGGACAGGAGGCCTTCGCCCTGGTCCAGCGCGCGCAGGTCGAGAAGCAGCCCTACGCCCTGGCCTTCGTCGACGTGCGCATGCCGCCCGGCTGGGACGGCGTCGAGACCATCTCGCGCCTGTGGGAGGTCGATCCCGAGCTGCAGTGCGTGATCTGCACGGCCTACGCCGACTACTCGTGGGACGAGATGGTCCGCAAGCTCGGCCGCACCGACAAGCTGCTGATCCTCAAGAAACCCTTCGACCCGATCGAGGTCTGCCAGCTCGCCAGCGCCATGACCGAGAAGTGGTCGGCGACGCGGCGTGCGCGCGAGCGGCTCGACGAGGTCAAGCGCGCCGAGATGGAAGCGCGCGCCTACGCCTCGTCGCTGGTGACGATGAACCGCGCCGTCGACGCCGCGCGCGCGCGCGCCGAAACGGCCCTGCAAGCCAAGGCCGAGACCCTGGTCAACATGAGCCAGGAGATCCGCACGCCACTGCTGGCGATCCTGGGCTACGCCGAACTGCTGCGCACCGCGGACCTCGCCGACGCGCAACGCCTCGAGCACGCCGGCATGATCCACCGCCAGGGCGAGAGCCTGCTGACCGTGCTGTCCGACCTCTTCGACCTGGCCTCGATCGAGAGCGGCACGCTGACCATCTCGAGCTGCCCCGTCGCACCGCTCGAGGTCGTCCGGTCCGTCTTCGCCACGCTCGGCGCGCGCGCCAGCCAGAAGGGCCTCGAACTCACCAGCGCCTGCGCCACGCGCATCCCCTCGACCATCCAGACCGACCCGACGCGCCTGCGCCAGGTGCTCCACAACCTGGTCGACAACGCGATCAAGTTCACCGACACCGGCTCCGTGCGCGTCTCCCTGTCGCTGGTCGACCAGGAAGGCTCGGAGCCCAAGCTGCGCCTGGACGTGATCGATACGGGCACGGGCATCTCCCCCGACCTCCACGGCCGGCTCTTCGAGGCCTTCAACGGAACGAGCGGTGCAGGCCGACTGAACCCGCACGAGAACGGCGGTGCCGGCCTCGGCCTCGTGCTCTCCAAGCGCCTGTGCCGCCTGCTGGGCGGCGACCTGCACGTCGAGAGCACCCCCGGCCAAGGCACGACCTTCAGCGCGAGCGTGCGCACCGGCAACCTCTCAGGCGCCTCGCTGATCGACCACCCGCGCGCACCGCTGCCCTCGTCGCGCCCGGGCGCCGAGGCCGAGGCCGCCGACCTCGCGCACGCGCACATCCTGATGATCGAGGACGTCGCGGCCACCCAGCGACTCTTCCGCCACTTCCTGGAGAGCGCTGGCGCACGCGTCGAAGTCGCCTCCGACGGCCGCGAGGGCGTCGATCGCGCTCTGGCGGCGGATCAGGCGGGCGATCCGTTCGACCTGGTGCTGATGGACATCCAGATGCCCGTGTTGGATGGGTACGGGGCGACGCGTGAGTTGCGCAGCAAGGGGTTCAGGAAGCCGATCGTGGCCGTGACGGCGTGTGCGATGAGTGGGGATCGGGAGCGGTGCTTGGAGGCGGGGTGTGATGGGTATGCGAGCAAGCCGTTGGGGCGCAAGGAGTTGCTGGACACCTGCGACGCCACACTCAAGAAGCTGGCCCCACCGATTGGTCAATCCGGGTCGCGCGGCTGAGGAAAATTAGGCGGCAGCTCGTCACCGCGGCGTTCTCGCAGCGTCTTCGGTCAAGGAAGAGGCTCCGTGCCTCAGGGAGGACCCATGACCTTTCAACCGCAGCGCTGTCCCAATCGTGCTTGTGCTTCGTATCCGCTCGGGTCGCCGTTCCAGTACCGCCGCAACGGCTCCTTCGTCCGCAAGTGTGATGGCCGCACCGTCCCGCGCTTCGTGTGCGTGATGTGCGGTCGGCGCTTCTCCTCGCAGACCTTCAGGGTCGACTACCGACTGCGGCACCCGAACCTCCAACGACTGCTGCTCGGACACTTCGTCTCGAAGGTGACCCTGCGGCAGTCCAGCCGAATCCTGGGCGTCACGCGCAAGACGGTCGAACTGCGTCTGCGGCGCTTCGGCGAGCACTTCCAGCGCCTGCAAGGCGCGCGGCTGGAGGGACGGACGATCGCGGGGGAGTTCCTGCTCGACGAGGCGGAGACCTTCGAGTCGGACCGGAGGCTCAAGCCGGTCACGGTGCCCGTGCTCATCGAGCGTGGCAGCCGCTTCATCGTTCACGTCGAGGCCGCTCCCTTGCCGGCCCGAGGGCAGCTCTCGGAGGCGCGCCAGCGGCGCAAGCTCGAGACGGAGTCCGAAGAGGGCGTGCGGCGCTCCGGATCCCGCAACGCCGTCAAGGCCTGCTGCGAGCGGCTGCGTGCGCACCGGCCGCCAGGTGCGTCAGTCCTCCTCGGCACGGATCGCAAGGAGACCTACCCGCGGATCTTCAAGGAGGTGTTCACCGGGATGAAGGTCTTCCACAGCCGGACGAGCTCGCGAGCCCGCCGAGACCGCGCCAACCCGCTGTTCGCCATCAATCACACGCTGGCCATGTTGCGCGACGGCCTTTCCAGACTTGTCCGACGCACGTGGGCGCACGCGAAGCGGCGCGCGCGGCTCGCGCAGCACCTCTGGATCTACGTCGGCTGGCGGAACTTCATCCGCGGCGTGACGAACCGGCGCCGGCACGAGACGCCGGCCATGGCGATCGGCATCGAGGAGCGGCCTTGGACGCAGACCGGGATCCTGGGGTGGTCGGCCGAGTTCCCCGAGTTGCTCAAAGCCCAGTGAAGGGGGCCAGTATCAGGGGTTTGCAGGGAGGAGGGACTTGTCGATCCCCTTCCCCAACAACCCCCCAAACGCCCCCGCCCCCATGGGCCTCCCAAACAAGTACCCCTGCGCCTCGTCACACTCCAACACATGCAGCAGCTTCAACTGACTGCGCGTCTCCACACCCTCCGCCACCACGTTCAGCTTCAGACTCTTCCCCATCAGGATGATCGACGTCGTGATCGCCGCATCATCCGGGTTGATGGTCAGGTCCTGGATGAAAGCCCGGTCGATCTTCAGCGAGTCGATCGGAAAGCGCTTCAAGTACGCCAGGGACGAGTACCCCGTGCCGAAGTCGTCGATCGAGAGCTGGATCCCGTGCCCCTTCAGGCGCTTCATCGTGTTGAGGCAGGCTTCGACGTTCTGCAGGAGCACGCTCTCGGTCAGTTCGAGCTCCAGGCCGGTCGGCGGCAGTCCCGTCTTGGTCAGGATGCGCGTCAACAGATCGAAGATGCTCGCTTCGTGGAGCTGCAGCGTCGAGAGGTTGACGCCCATGCGGATCGGCGGGAGGCCTTGGGCGCGGAAGGCGGCGTTCTGGCGGCAGGCTTCCTCGAGCACGAACTCGCCCAGGGACAGGATCAGGCCGGTTTCCTCGGCGATCGGGATGAACTGGGCCGGGGAGACGTGGCCGAACTCCGGGCTGGTCCAGCGCATCAGCGCCTCGGCGCCGACGATCTCGCAGGTGTCGATCTGGACCTTGGGCTGGTAGACGACCGAGAGCTCGTTGCGCTGGCGTGCGTCGCGCAGCGCAGCTTCGAGGGCGACCCGCTGGCCGACGGCGGTGTTCATCGTCGGTTGGTAGAAGCAGGGGGCGGTGAGCTGTTCGTGTGCGGCGGTGCGCTGGGCGGCGCGGGCGCGTTCGGTCAGCGTGTCGAGGTCGCGGCCGTCTTCGGGGTGCAGCGCGATGCCGATCGAGACTTGGGCTTGGAGCGGGCCGCGCGGGGTCTGGAACGGCTCGGAGAGCTTCTGGCGCAGGCGCTCCGTGACCTTGAAGGCCAGGTGCGGGCGGTCGATGCCGGTCAGGAGGATGCAGTAGTCCTCGGTGGCGACGCGCGCGAGGCAGTGTTGCGCGTCTTGGACCGTGTTCTGCGCGGCGGAGTCGCGCTGGCGGATGCAGAGGCGCAGGCGGCGCGCGACCTCGAGCTCGATCTCGGGTGAGGGCGCGCCCGCACCGAGTCCGAGGTGCACGCTGACGAAGGCGATGCGGTCGTTGGGCGGCTGCGAGGTGCTCAGGATCGTGGTGGCGGTCGCGCGGAACTCGGCCTGCGTGGGCAGCGGAGGCGAGCTGGCCAGCGCGAGATCGCGCGCTTGGGTGGCGCGCACGCGCAGCTCCTCGAGCTGGCGCGCGGGGACCAGCGCCCAGCCGGCTTCCGTCGCGCACGGACTGTTGCTGGAGGCGAGCGAGCCGCCGGCGCTGGCGCTCAGGCCGTGCGCCGCGAGCTCGCGCTGCCAGCGCGCGATCTCCTGATCGTCGCCGTAGACGACGAGCTCGTGATCGCCGGGCGGCGGTTGGGGAGGAGCGCTCATGGGGCCGATCGGTCATCGACCGCGCGCGCGGGCGAGCTTGACCGCGCCTGATGGGGGAATGCGTGCGGCGCGAGCGAGGCGGAAGGGATTTCCGGACGCGCACGGCGCGAGCGGTCAGGCCCGGGACGTGCTTGGGGCGCGGCCTTGCAGAGGAAGCACCTGGAGCGCGGCTCCGCAGACGACGTTCCGACGACACGGCCGTGGAGACGACGTACCTGGGGCACGGCACGGGATCCGGCGCGCCTGGGGCACGGCGCGGGAGACGACGCGCCCGGGGCGCGGCCGTCGTGACGCGCTGCCGCCAGCGCACGGCTCACGAACCGGCGCGCGCGGCGCGCTCAGGCTCGCGCGAGGCGCGCCTGCACGCGCTCGGCGATCTCGCGCGTGAACGCGCTGCAGCTCAGCGCACCGCCGATGTCGCGCGTGGTGCGCCGCTCGGAGATCGCCGCGAGCAGCTGGGCGCGCAGCAGGCGGCTGGCCTCGAGCTCGCCGACGTGGCGCAGCAGGTTGGCGAGCGAGAGCAGCGCGGCGGTCGGGTTGCACAGGTCCTTGCCGGCGAGGTCCGGCGCGGTGCCGCCAGCGGGGTCGAACATCGCGGTCTCGACCTGGCCCGCGTCGTCGAAGGAGAGCGAGGTGCTGTCGCCCAGGCCGATCGAACCGATCAGGCCGCAGGCGGCGTCGGAGAGGAAGTCGCCGTACTCGTTGGGGCAGACGATCACCGAGTAGCGCTCGGGATGCAGGATCAGGTTGGCGAGCAGCGCGTCGAACAGCTCGCGGTGGTGCGCGATGCCGGGGAAGTCGACCGCCACCTGGTCGACGGCTTCCTCGAACAGGCCGTCGGTGGCGCGCTGGATCGTGTACTTGCTGGCGGAGGTGACGTGCGTGCCGTGCGCGCGCGCGAGCTGGAAGGCGTAGCGCGCGGCCCACTGCGAGGGACGGCGCTCGATCACGCGCAGGCTGACGGCGCTGTCGAGGCCGACGCGACGGCCAGGGTCGTCGTAGGTTCCGCCGGTGGCGACGCGCACGACGTCGATGTCGAGCGGCTTGGTGAAGTTGGTCGGGATGCCGGGGATGGTGCAGACCGGGCGGTGGATGACGGCGAAGTTGCAGCGCTCGCGCAGCACCTGGTTGGGGCTCTCGGCGGTGGTGGCGGTCGGGTACTTGAGCGCCACGCGGTGCAGCTTCATCAGCGCCACGGCCTCGTCGTACAGGGCCTCGCCGCGGCGCGTGCGGTTGGGCTCGGACAGGTCGACCGGCAGGAACTCGAAGCGACAGGGCAGGCTGCCGGCCACGCTGTGCACGGCGCGGCTGAGTTCGGGGCTGATGCCATCTCCGAGCAGTTCGACGACGCGATAGGTCTTCATGTCCTCTTCCGGGCCGGCAGGGCGGGGTGCCATGGATCGGATCCAGGATGGTAGGAATGGGGGCCGAAGAGAAGGCCCCTCCGACGCATGCTCGCCAAGTTCTCGTTGATCGTCGCGCTGTTCCCCGGCTCCGCCGCGTGCGCCACGACCGCGGCGGTCGCGCCCGGCGGGCCCGGCGCCGGGTCACCCGGCGTCGCGGCCGCGGCCCCCGGCGACCAGCCCGCGACGCCCGCCGCTCAGCCCGCGGGGCCGACCGAGCCCGAAGCGCGGCTGCGCATCGAGCTGCTCGACAACGGCGCCTTCGCCGAGCTCAACGACAGCGCGCGCGACCTGGGGAACGTGCTGCGCATCCCGTGGTGGCGGTCGACGCGCGGGATGGAGCAGGTGGTCGAGCTCGACGCGTCGCATTCGCCGCGCATCCTGCCGCGCGACAAGGAGCGCGAGCGCGCGGTCGGGTACTGCGCGCGCACCGGCGAGGGCGAGCACCTCGAGCAGCCGCTCGCCTGCTACGCGCCCTACGCGCGCTCGCTGCGGGTCCAGGGGCAGGTGCGCGGGCACGGCCGCGTGCTGATCCGCGACGGATCGGGTGCGACGGCTCCCTTCGAGTTCGGGCCGACCACCGGCTGGCAGGCCTTCGAGATCACGGGCGAGCAGCTGGCGCAGGCGCTGGGGCGCGAGCCGCAGCCGCGCTTCGTGCTGCGCTGCGAGAGCGCGCGGGCGGGTGCGAGCGCGCTGTGGCGCGGGTTGTCGGCCTCGGCCGAGTTTCCCTGTCCGAGCGAGGCGGCGCTGCGCGAGGAGCTCGGCCAGCTGCTCGAGTGGTCCTTCCGCCAGAACATCGAGCACGGCATCGACGCGGTCGGGCCGCTGCGCACCGGGTACTGGACCCACGATTTCGATGCCGTCACGGGCGCGCGGCTGGAGACCTTGAAGGTCTCGATGTTCATGCCGATCTTCGACCAGCTGCGCACGGCGCTGGCGGCGCGCGAGCAGCCCGCGTGGCGCGCGGCCTACGACCAGTTCCTCGGCCACTTCACCGGCCCGGGCCTGCACCCCGACACCGGCCTGCCGCGCTCCTGGGACTGCGAGCTCGACACGGCGCGCGACGACGTGCCGCAGGAGATCGCGCTCTCCTTCGCGTTCCTGATCGACATCGCGACCAGCGGCGACGCGAAGTGGAGCGGACCGGCGCGCGCGGCGGCGCAGAAGATCGGCCAGACGGTGCTCGAGCGCGGGATCCTGCCCGACGGCAACATCGCGGCCAGCTACCTGCCCGCGACGGGAGCGACCAACCCCAACGTCGGACGGCTGCGGCGGCTCGACGTGCTGGCGCAGCTGGCGCGCCTGGGTGCGCTGACCGGCGACGAGCGCTACCTGACGGCGGTGCGCGAGGCGCTGGCGACCTTCGAGTACACGCACCTGTGGACCGGCAGCTGGCAGCAGATCGACCCGGCCTTCGACGACGAGTTCGGGCACTACGGCGCGCGCGCGGTGACGGCCTGGAAGGCGATGCCGCAGGAGCCCTTGTTCCGCAACCTGGCGCTCTCGGGATGGAAGCACTTCGAACCGCTGTGGAAGGACGCGATCCGGCTGGGCGGGAACTGCGCCGCCGACCAGGTGCGCTGCTGGCTCCTGCTGCTCGACCTGGCGGAGCTCGAGCCGCGCGAGAAGCCCGCGATCACGGCGCTGGTCGCGCAGGCGATCCGCGCGCACCTGAAAGGCGAGCAGGGCACGCGCGGCGCGTGGTCCGACCTGACGATCGTCGACTTCGACGCGCAGCAGACCTTCGCCGCCGCGGTGGGGGACTTCCCCGGCGCGCCGCAGAACCTGCTGCACGGGTTGTCGCTGGTGTACGACGCCAAGAGCGGCCTGCGCACGGACGAGACGCGCGCGTTCTACACCGCCGTGCTGCGCAGCTCGGTCGCGGCCTACAAGCGGCCGTACGGCTTCCTGATCGAGGGCGAGCGCAAGGGCCCGAACACGGCCAAGGGCACGCTGCGGCTGCTGCTCGGGATGACGAAGATGTACGCCAAGCTGTGAGGCGCCTCAGCGCACGCGCACCACGCCGACGTCGTTGCTGAAGCCGTTGGCGACCAGCACCTCCGGCCAGCCGTCCGTGTCGAGGTCGGCCAGCAGGATGTCGAGGCAGCCGGCGTGCACGCCCAGGTCCGCCGTGCGGCGGAACAGGCACGAACTGGCGGACGTGTTGGTCCACATCTCGACGTGGTGGCTGTTCTGCGCGCTGACCAGGATCTCGGCGCGCCCGTCGCGGTCGAGGTCGCCGGCGGCGATGCGGTAGGGGCGGTAGCCGACCGGCAGGCGTTCCTGCACCGTGAACGTGCCGTCGGCCTGGCGCAGGCAGGGCACGACGAAGCACTTCGTGTCGGGGCCCTTCTCGGCGATCAGCACCGCCAGGTCGCGCCGGCCCAATCCGTCGAGGTCCGCCGCGGCGATCGAGAGCGGCGGGAGCACGGTGTCGATCGAAAGGATCTCGCGCAGCGCGTGCACGCCGCCGGCGTCCTGCTCCAGGCGCAGGATCGCGACGCCGGTGCGCTCGCCCGGGCCGTTGAGCGCGACCGCGATCTCGCTGGGCGCGTCGAGCACCGCCAGGCCGCGCGGTCCGGACGGCGCGGCGCACTCGACCGGCGCGGCGAAGGCGAGCTCCTTCGACGGTCCGCTCTCGTTGCGCAGCCACAGCACGCGGTTGCCGTCGGGGTCGCTGGCGAGCACGTCGAGCCGTCCGTCGGCGTCGGCGTCGTGCAACAGGAGATCGCCGCGGCTCTGGCCCAGCACGCGCGGCGGGACCGCGGCGCGCTCGAAGAGCTGGCCCTGCTCGCCGAACAGCACCACCAGCCGGCAGTCGTGCTCGGTCTTCAGCAGGTAGGCCGCCTCGAGCCGTCCGTCGCCGTCGAGGTCGCCGGTGCGCAGCAGGTCGGCGTCGCGCGCCAGCGTCTGGCGCACGGCGCGGCCGAGCTGGCCGCGCTCGTTCTTGGCGATCGACAGGGCCCCGTCGCCGGCGTCGAGCACCAGGAGCTCCGGGAACTTGTCGCCGTCGAGGTCGCCGGTCGCGAGCGAGATCGGCGCGCGCCCCGTGTCGGAGAAGGCCGCGATCTGGAAGCCCTGCGCGCCGTCCGAGAACAGCACGCTGACGCGGCCCGCGTCGGTGTTGGCGATCGCGAGGTCCGCGCGGCCGTCGCCGTCGAAGTCGCCGTAGCAGGCGTCGACCGGTGCCTGGCCGGCGTAGCGCGGCTCGCTGGCGCCCAGGCCCGCGCGACCGGCGCGGTAGAGCGACCAGCGCATGCCGGCCAGCGAGAGCGCGCACAGCTCGTGCTCGCCCCCGTCGACGCTGCGGTGCTCGAGGTCGATCGGGATCGCGGCGGTCGGCGTGCTCTCGGGCGGCGCGCGCAGGCCGGCTTCGACGCCGCCCGGAGCGCCCTTGCCGAAGATCCAGAGCTGTCCATCGCCGCCCGCGACGATCAGCTCGCGGTCGCCGTCGCCGTCGAGGTCGAGCTCGTCGAGGTCGCGCGGCAGGCCGCCGAGCACCGCGCTCGGGCCGCGCGTCAGCGTGAAGGCGCCGCCCGACCCGCGCGCCGCCTTCCACAACACCACGCGGCGCGTGCCCTGGAAGCCGACCACGATGCCGCCGCCGTCCTCGAGCAGCAGCGCGCAGCGCGCCAGCGAGTCGCCGAGCGGGAACTTGCGCGGCGTGTCGCCCGCGCCGTAGACGCACAGCTCGTCGTCGATCGTCACCACCGCCAGCTCCGGTTCGGCGTCGGCGAGCAGGTTGCCGGCGGTCAGCACGCGCGGCCGGCGCGCCTGCGGGATGCGGCGCACGACCGCGGGCTCGGCGCCGCGCAGGAGTGCGGCCGGGTCGATGATCAACAGCTCGGCCGGTTGCGCGCGCGGCGCGACGGCGATCAGCTTCTTGGGGGCGGGGCGGTCGGCGCGCGAGCCGCCGTAGAACACCGGGCCGAGCGGGTAGTCGCCCAGCGGCAGCACGCGCGGCTCGGAGCACGGCGCGAGCGTCGCAGCGAGGCCCGACCAGAGCTGCAGCGAGCCCGGGCCGCGCGTCGTGCCGATCAGCTCGTCGCGCCCGTCCCCGTCGAGGTCGACGGCGACCACGCCGGTCGGTTTGGCCTCGCCGAGGTTGGCGGTCGGGAACTCGAGGCGCGCGAAGAGGCGCGCGGCTCCGGGTCGCGCGGCGTCCGGGGCCTGCACGGTCGGGAGTGCGGTGCAGAGCACGAGAGCGGCGAGCGCGGTGGGCATGGCCGCATTATGGGTGCGGCGCGCGCGCCAGGGCAACCGGATCGAGCGTCTCCGAACAGGGGACGTGCGCTCCCGAACGACGTGGGTCGGGTGACGAGAATGAGCGCGACGCGGGAGGTTCGGACGGCTGCGATCGTCGAGCGCGGCCCGTGTGGCCCGTGTGGGCTGTCTGGCCCGTGTAGGCCGGGCTTTTGCAGGCTATCCTCCCCTCGATGTCCCCGCGCGCGCGCAATTCGATCCTGGCTGGAGTGGCGGTGGCGCTGCTCGGGGGCTTCGGCGCGCTGGCGTGGGTGCTGACCCAGCCCGTGGAAATCGGGCCGGATCCGGCGCTGGCGAACCCCGCGCCCGGCGCGCTGCCGATCAGCGTGCCCGAGGACGACGCCGGCGTGCGGCGCAGCGCGACGCAGCTGGCGGGCGAGGCGGCGAGCACGGCGGCGGAGTTGAAGACGACGGTCGTGTTCCCGCTCAAGATCGAGCTCGAGCTGGTGCGCGCGAACGACACGCTGCAGGTCGAGGGTGTCGCGGCGCGCGGGACGGACGCCACGGCGCGCCTGCGCGGCACGCTGCACGACGCCGGGAACGCGACGGTGCGCGGACGGGTCGAGTTCCTGGCGGGGCCGAACGAGGGGCGCATCCTGCAGTGCGACAACCAGGGGCGCTTCGGGGCCAATGACTTGTACCCCGGGCGCTCGCAGGTCGAGGTCACGGGTCCGGGAATCCCCGGGTCCTTGCGCGAGGTGGTGTTGCGCAAGGGGCGCGAGGAGCTGCTCAACATCGGCTACGGCCGGCCGGCGACGATCGTCGGCGAGGTCGTCGACGACGCGGGCCAGCCGGTCGAGGGCGCGGTGGTGCACGTCGACGGCCAGCGCAGTCAGACGGACGTCGAGGGCTTGTTCAGCTACCAGCGCGTGGCGTCGGGGAACGTGGTGGTGACGGTCGAGAAGCCGGGCTTCGCGAGCGTCTTCCAGCTGTTGAACGTGATGGTCGGGGCCAACTACGAGAAGGGGAAGATCAAGTACCGGCTCGAGCGCGGGGCGCGGTTGACGATCCAGGTCCCGGACCGGATCAACGCCGGGGAGGAGGCCTTCGTGCTGGTGCTGCCGACGACGTTGAGCGCAGCGCGGACCTATCCGTGGGCGCGGCTCAACCCGGTGCGCATCCACCCGGGCGGGACGAAGGTGCTCGAGGATCTGCCGTCGACGCGGGTGACGCTGCGCTTGTTCCATGCCGGCGCGCGGGCGCGGCCGAAGCAGCGCGAGGTCAACCTCGATCCGGCGGACAACGAGACGGTGGTGTTGAACATGGAGCCGGCGCCGGTCGTGACGGCGGTGGTGATGCAGGACGGGAAGCCGGTGAACGGGGCGCAGGTGACGTTGGAGGTGCCGGAGCGCCTGAACGCGACGTTGGAGGCGCTGGGGGAGCACAACTATCTCTTGGTGGAGAGCGAGGTGATCCCGGCGCTGCCGCCGGCGGTGCAGGTCGGGTTCACGAACGGATTGGGGGAGGTGCAGCTGACGGCGAACGAGGAGCTGTCGCGCATCCGGTACCTCGTGGCGCGCTCGAAGGACGGCCTGAGCCAGGGCCAGCTGGTGTTGCGCGGCGGCGAGCAGAACGTGGTGGTCGAGTTGGTGCCACTGGCGGCGGGGGGCGGCGGACGGTCGGTGCTGCGCTTCGAGTGCAGCGAGCGGCATCAGGCTTTGCCGGTGGAGACGTTGGTCAACGCGGCGCCGCGCGGGCGCGTGTTGGTGCCGCACGGACGGGACGTGCGCGTCGAGGGCCTGGTCGCGGGGACGTGGAGGGTGAAGGTGCGCTGGGACACGGAGGTCCTCGTCGACAGCATGGTGATCGAACTCGGCGAGGAACTCAGCCTGCCGCTGAACCTGCCGCGCGGCGCGATCGACGGCCAAGACGAAGACACCCGCAAACGCGCCGGCAAACCGTGAGACGTACGGTGCCTAGACGTACGGTGCCTGGCTCGTTTCCACCCTGCTCGCCGGCAGCGCTCTCTCTCCCCTGCGCCTACAGCGAGCAGGGTGGAAACGTGCCTGGCACCGTACGCGTCCGAGTCCGTCGTCAAACCGCCGCCCGCGCCTCGCGCGCCGCGTTCGCGTAATACGCCGCCACGATCGCCTTCGTGCGCGCCCCGACGCGACCGTCGCCGATCACCGCGTCCTCGATCTTCACGATCGGCACCGGTCCGCGGAAGGAGCTGGTCAGGAGACACTCCTGCACTGATCCGAGCTCCTGCCTGTGCACACGCGCCGCGCGCGGCATCAGACCCAGGCTCGGCGCCAAGCGCAGAATCGTCTTCTGCGTGATGCCCTCGAGCACCCCGTCGCCGGCGTACAGCAACTCGTCGCCGCGCACGAAGAGCAGGTTCGAGCTCGAGCACTCCAGCAGCCGGCCGGCCGGGTCGCAGAGGACGTGTTCGAAGCGCTCAGGCGTCCCCAGCGGGAACGGCTTGCGCGCGCGGACGAAATCCGTGGTCTTGATCAGCGGCCGCGGACGCGTCAAGTGCGGCGCGTAGTCGACGCGCACGCCGCGCTCCATCAGCTCGGGCGGCACCTCGGTGTGCGGCTGGATGCCGAGGAAGATGTCGCTCGTCAGCCCCTGGATCGTCGCGGGTCGGGGCAGGACGTCGAAACGGATGCGCGCCTCGCCGTGCTCGTAGCCGCGCGCGAGCGTGTCGAGCGCGGCGCTCAGGCGGGCGCGGTCGAGCGCGTGGTTCCAGCCCAGGCCGTCGAGCGAGCGTTGGGTGCGGTCGAGGTGTTCCGGGAGCGCCAGAAAGCGGGCGCGGCCGAAGGTGCGCAGGGCGGAGTAGACCGCGTCGGGCAGGATCTCCATCGCGTCGTGCAGACCGGCGGCGGTCGGGGTCAGCTCGAGGGGCGCGAGGCCGCGCGGCGTCAAGGCGTGGAGCTGCAGGGCGCGGGTGGTCTGGGTGCCGGCGGGCTTCATGCGCGCATCATCCCGGGGCGGTCGCGCGCCGTCCAGGCCGTCGGTATCGTGTCGGCCCGCATGAACACGCTGAGCCTGGCCCCATGAGCACGCTGACCCTGGACGGAACCGGCTTGACGCTCGAGGACCTCGCGCGCGTGGCGGCGGGCGAGACGCGGCGCCTGAAGCTCGCGCCGCGGGCGCGCCAGGCGGTGCTGCGCGCGCGCGCGCTGGTCGAGCGGACGACGCACAGCGGTGCGGTCGTGTACGGCATCACGACCGGGTTCGGGAAGCTCAAGAGCGTGGCGATCGCGCCGGCCGACCTCGAGGAGCTGCAAGAGAACCTGATCCTCTCGCACTGCTGCGGCGTCGGTGAGCCGATGCCGATCGAGGAAGTGCGCGTGGCGCAGGTGCTGCGCCTCAACGGGCTGGTGCGCGGTCATTCGGGCCTGTCGCTGCAGCTGGTCGAGCGCCTGATGGACTTCTTCGCGCGCGGCTTCGTGCCGGTCGTGCCGCGCCAGGGTTCGGTCGGCGCCAGCGGGGACCTCGCGCCCCTGGCGCACATGGCGGCGGCGTACATGGGCCACGGCGAGGTGTGGCTCGCGGGTCAGCGCATGAGCGCGCGCGCGGCGCTGAAGAAGCTGCGCCTCGCGCCGGTGCGCCTGGGTGCGCGCGAGGGGCTGGCGCTGATCAACGGCACCGAGATCATCAAGGCCGTCGGGACCTGCGCCTTCCTGCGCGCCGAGAACCTGTCCAAGGCGGCCGATGCCGTGGCCGCGCTCTCGATCGAAGCCCTGCTCGGCAGCTCGATGCCCTTCGACCCGCGCTTCGCCGCGCTGAAGGGCCACGACGGACACCGCCGCACCTCGGCCAACGTGCGCCGTTGCCTGGCGCAGAGCGCTGTGCTCGCCAGCCACGCCGACTGCGATCGCGTGCAGGATCCCTACTCGCTGCGCTGCGTGCCGCAGATCCACGGCGCCTTCAAGACGGCGCTGGAACACGTGCGCGGGGTGCTCGAGCACGAGATCAACTCGGTGACGGACAACCCGATCGTCTTCGCCGACACCGGCGAGGTGATCAGCGCCGGCCAGTTCCACGGCCAGCCGCTGGCGATCCCGCTCGACTACCTGGCGATCGCGCTGGCGACCTTGGCCAACGTCAGCGAGCGGCGCACGGAGCAACTGGTCAACCCCGACCTCTCGCACCTGCCGGCCTTCCTGACGCCCAAGCCGGGCCTGAACTCGGGCCTGATGATCGCGCAAGTCGCGGCGGCGGCGCTGGCGAGCGAGAACAAGTCGCTGGCCCACCCCGCGAGCGTCGACACGATCCCGACCAGCGCCAACCAGGAAGACCACGTGTCGATGGGCGTCACGGCGGCGCGCAAGCTGGCGACGATCTGCACCAACACGGAGCACGTGCTGGCGATCGAATGGCTGTGCGCGTCGCAGGCGCGCGAGTTCCACGCGGAGCTGCGCGCCGGCAAGGGCGCCGAAGCCGCGCACCGCCTTTTGCGCACGCGCGTGAAGCCGCTCGGCCGCGACCGCTACCTCCACACGGACATCGTCGCGGCGCACGCGCTCCTGGCCTCGGGCCAGCTGGTCGCCGCGGTGGAGAAGGCGGCGGGGCGCTTGGAGGCGTAGCGGCGGCTCAGCTCAGTTGCCCCCTGAACCCCGGCCTCGCGAACGCGACCAGGTGGAACAGCGCCCACAGCGGCGTAACCAGGACGCAGCAGACGAAGGGCACGGCGAGGTAGCCGTACTCCATCGGCGTCAGGAACACGATCACGACCAAGTCGCACAGGCCGAGCAGCAGCATGCCGACGGCCCACACGCGCACCCAGGTGATCCCGGCGCGTCGACGGTGCACCATCTTCCACGCGGACCACAAGAGGCAGGCGTTCAGCAGCACGACGAGCAGCGCCTCCGCGACCGCGTAGTAGCGGAGCAGCCATTGCGGTTCGTTGGGATCCGTGAACAGGCCGTCTCCGAGCGGCTCGTCCGCCAGCAGCAGGTACGCGAGGGCTGCGAGGATCACGAACCCGCCCAGCACGAGTCCGGAGAGTCCCCAGAGGATGTCGAGCACGACAGTCACGAGCAGGCCGGTCGAGAGCGGCGTGCGAGCTGCAGGCGGCGGGGTCGGTGCCGCGGCGTTGTCCACGCTGCTCACTTCAGCTCCGGCAGCGGCACCAGCTTGGAGGAGCGCCGGTCGGAGATCGTCACCTGGAACGGCGGCGGTGTCTCGGCCAGCTCGGCGCTGATCAGCTCGGCGTGCTGCAGCTCCTCGAGCAGCGACTTCCAACTCGTGCGCAGCAGGTCCAGCTCAGCTTGCACCTGGCGGCGGTAGTTCGCGGCGGCGGTCCAGGTGTGGAGGATCTCGATCTCGGACTTCAGCGCGCTGTGTCCCGGGCGGTCGCCCGCCAGGCGGCGCAGGAGGCCGAGCGCGGTCGCGGGCTTGTCGAGCTCTTCCGTGCGGCCGCCGAGGCCGAAGGTGCGCTCGGTGCGGACCGTGCGCTCGCAGCCGATCGGGACGGGGCCGTCGGCGAGCAGCGTGGTCTTCGGCGTGCGCTCGTGGCGCTGCAGCGAGTAGATCACCGTCGGCGGGAAGCCCTCGGGCGCCTCGAGGCTGCCGCAACCGATGCCCGTCGAGCGGCCGCCGGAGAAGCCGGCGTTGGGGTCGCGCACGATCACCGTGATCGCGACCTGCGCCAGCGGCACGAAGCGCGGCGCGAACTCGGCCGGCAGCTCGCGCGCGAAGAGGTTGGCGCACAGGTTCCAGACGTGGACGTCGGTGCTGCGCTCGAAGAGCGGCTCGAGGAAGGGGCGTGCCGACCGCGCGTCCTGGCTCGCGAGCACGCAGACGGTGTCGGTCAGGATGCCGAGCTTGGCGAACTCGGCCAGCTCGGCCGGCTCGCAGGGCGCCTCGAGGCGGATCAGCGCGTCGAGCAGCGAGCGCATGACGAAGGTCGTGGTCTTGTCGACGTCCGCGCGCACGACGCGCAGCGCGGCGGCGCGCAGCTCGCCCGCCAGCTCGCGCCGCTCCTGTTCGGCGGCATTCCAGGCGGCCCAGGCGACGCGCGCGGGTTCCTTGGCCGCGAGCTCGACGCGCAAGTCGGCGCGCGGGTCTTGCGGCGCGGCGGACGCGGGCAGCAGGAGCTGAGCGAGGACCGACGCGGCGAGCAGCGGACGGAACATGGCGGGCGACCTCCCGGGGCCGGCCAGGATAGTCGGGCGGCTGCGGCGGGTTGCGGGAAAGCTCGCGGCTCG
>Ga0315912_10000325_pt1 | contig 96478 bp, 77 predicted proteins | sample VfabasoilMG_FD_204469 | JGI IMG/M metagenome (GOLD analysis project Ga0315912, IMG submission 204469) | Garden soil microbial communities collected in Santa Monica, California, United States - V. faba soil | ecosystem: Environmental > Terrestrial > Soil > Garden | place: USA: California... | reverse complement strand
TGAGCCAGCGCCCACCCCTTCAGCCGCAGCCGGGATTCGCCAACGCCGGCTACGGAAAAAGGGCTCTGACGCCTGTGCGTCAGGCGTAGGCGTCGGCAACCTCGTCCCGGATCCGCTCGAGCAGCTGCTGCGTCAGTCGGATGCCCTCGACGTCGGTGGCCGAAGTGCCCTCCCATTCGACGCCGATATGTCCGCGATAGCCGGCATCGAGAACGATTCGAAGCATGCGGCGGTAGTCGATGGTCGTCTCGTTGCCCGCGGCATCGAAGCCGTAGCTCTTGGCGCTGACGCCCTTCGCGAAGGGCATGAGCTCCTCGACGCCGCGATAGCGGTCGTAGAGGTCGGGTGGCTCGCGTGTGATGTAGAAGTTACCGAAATCCGGCAGCGTGCCGCAGTTGTCGAGCCCGACGCCCGAGATCACGGCGGCGAGCCACTGGCCGTTGCTCGACAGGCCGCCGTGATTCTCGACGATGACGTTGAGGTCGAAGTCGGCGGCAAACTCGGATAGCCGGCGCAGGCCGTCGGTCGCGAGCGCGCGCTGCTCATCGTAAGTTCCGGCAGAGCCCGCGTTGACGCGCACCGAATGGCAGCCAAGAAACTGCGCCGCTTCGACCCATTTATAGTGGTTCTCGACGGCCATGGTCCGCGCCGCCGTGTCGGGATCGCCGAGGTTGCCTTCGCGATCGCACATGATCAGGAGACTGCGGACGCCCTCGCCTTCGCAGCGGCTTTTCAAGTCACCGAGCCAGGCGCGATCCTGCGCCTTGTCCATGAAGAACTGGTTGACGTATTCGACAGCCGTTATTCCGAAGTTGCTCTTCGCGAACTGGGGGAAATCAAGCGCATTGAGTTCGCCGCTGAACAACCGGCGATTGAGCGACCATTGCGCCAGCGAGATCGAGAACAGCGGCTGCTGCTCGCTGCAGGAACTCACGAGGGACAGGCCGCCGATGGCGACGCCCACGGCAACCGTCGATTGCATGAACTCACGTCGATCTTGCATGTGCTTCCCCCCTCGAGAACGCTCGCCGGATGACGGCGTTCCGCGATTCTAACCGACGCCTCCGCGGGAAAAACAAAGGCCGCGCCAGTTTCCTGGCGCGGCCCTTTGTCTGCTTTCGCTCCTGCTAGGCGGTTATTGCTGGCCGAAGTCCATGCGTATACCGACGCGGTACTCGCGGCCGATCGTGTTGTAGAAGATCGCGTTGGTACCACCCGTGGCACTGCCGAACAGCGGCGGGTCTTCGTCCGTGATGTTGTTGATCGATCCCCAGAGCTGCATGTCGTTCCCACCGAAGCCCGAGAAGTCATAGCTGCCGTTGAGGCTGTAGACCTGGTAGGCGCCCAGCGTGTTGAACGTGACCGAGTTCGGGGCCTGAGAGTTGTAGCCCGGCTCGTCCGCCCCCACACGCCCGCGATCGATCTTGCCGTCATCGATGTAGCGCAGCTGCCCGGTCAGCGAGACGGGGCCGCGGGTCCACGTCGCCGTGATGTTGCCGGTGACGTCGGGCGCCGAAGCCCAATCGCTCAGGAAGCCGACCGGCGTGCCCACCGCGCCGACGATGTCTGTCGGCGGCGGCTGCAACAGCGGATTCCGAATGACCGACACGCTCTGCTCGAAGGTCCGCGTTCCGAGCACGCGGACGAACAACGTGCCCTCCGACAGGGTTCGCAGCCAGTCGAAGCTGAGGTCAAGCCCCCTGACTTGGTAGAGGCCGGCATTGAACGTCTGCGCGTAGTAGGTCTCGATGTCGATGTAGCACGTTGCCGGGCAGGGGATCGAGTTCTGCCCCGTCGTCGGCGCGCCGTTGTGGTCGACATTGGGATCCCGCCAAGGCGTCGTGATGCCGCTCGTGATCTGGTCGCAATAGGACTGGATCCCGAGGTAGCAGCCGTCGAGCGTGATGGAGAGATTGGCCGGCGCGATCGAGTTGTCGAGATCAATCTCGAAGTAGTCGAGCGCCATCCGGATATTGGTCTGCTGCGGCGTGATCACGATGCCGAAGGTCGCCGTATCGGCCTCCTCCGGCACGATGCCGTTGCGCGCTCCGCCGAAGAGCACGGCACCCACCGGGTCCTGCGCCGTCGTGTTCGTCCACCGATTCTGGGAAAACGGCGGCGCAATGAAGCCGAAGAAGCTCCCCGGCGTGAACACCTGCCCGTAGTAGAGCTCGCGGTGGTTCGGTGCGCGGATGTCATGCGACTGGCTCAGGCGGAACCTGAGGATCGGCATGGCTTCGATGGTGGCGCCGACCTTCCAGGTGTCGATGCTGTAGTCGTAGACCGTGCCCGGATCCGGCGTGCCATGTCCCGCCGTGTTCTCGTATTCCGAGCTCCGGGCCGCGATATTCATATCGAAGCGCTCGAAGAATGGCAGGTCGATTTCGCCGAAGTACTCCATGACCTCGACATCGCCGGCGAAGGATTCGCCGTACTGGATGGCGACGTCGCGGCGGACGGGATCGCTGAGCTCCTCGGCGCCGAGGTTGATCAGCTCTTCGGTGCGGAACGAGACACCAATGGCAGCACGCATGGGTCCTGCGCCGACGTCCGCGATGAGATCGCCTGAACTGACGAACTCGACCATGTTCTGCTCGACGGTCGTGTCCTCGCGGATATAGCCGAAGGCGTAGGCCTTGGCCGCGGGCGTCATGCTGCCGGCACCGAAGGGATCGAGCGGTACGCAACCGATGCGCAGCTCCGGGTTCGCAACCCGGCGGCCGAGCAGGTTGAAGATATTGGCTACCGCCTCAGGTGTCGTGACCGCTGGATTGACGGCCGAACGGCAGGCAGGCTGGCCATTGGCGTCGAGCACGCTATCCATAGCGTAGTTGTACATATTCTCGTGCACGAGGTCGCGGACCTTCTGCATGCGATCGGACTCGCCCCACTGGTAATAGGCGTCCCAGGTCCAGGTCGAGTCTCCGAACTGGCCGTCGAGGCCGAAGGCGACGCGCGTGAGCTCCGTCTCGGTGTCGTTGCCGTGATCGACCTCGTTCTCCCAATTCTTGCTGAAGGGAACGCCTGTCCGTCCCGTCTGCCCGGGTCCGGTCAGGTTGCAAGGGAAAGCGCCGAGATTGGCGTTGACGAAATCGAGCAGTGCCGTCGTGCCGGCGATCGAAGGCTGGATAAAGGCATTGTCGGGCTGGATACAGGTGTAGGTCACGTTCGTGAAGCCGCCCTCGGTTGCCGACTCGACCTTGCCGTAGGAGACCTCGGCGAAGAAGCCGAGACTCTCACCGAGCATTCCCTTATAGCTTCCATAGATCACGTTGCGCTCGACGGGAGTACGCAGCACGAGGTCCTGGTAGAGGCCCTCGCCCTCGCCGCCGATGGCGTTGACGGAGAACACAGTGTCGCCGCCGATGCCGGGACTGAAGTCGATCATGCCGTTGCCGGCGGAATTGACCTGGACACCCGGCGCGATAGTGCCGCTGTTCGATGCGCGGCCGCCGATGTTCGGCAGCCAGAAGATGCCATTACGGCTGTTCCAGGCCTCGCGCACGTTCTGCGTGATATTGAAGTTGGGGTTCGTTGCCCGATTAAGCCCAGGCCAGGCGTTAATCGTCCCGATATTCAGGTTGCACCATTCGCGCGCAGCGGAACATTTGTACACGCCTTCGGAATCCTCACCCTCGATGCCGATGACGAAATTGCCGCTGTCACCGACGTCCGTGCCGAAGGCGAAGCCGTAGTGCGTGCTCTGGGCATCGCCGCTGCCGGACGCGCCGAAGTCGACGTTGGCCTTCATGCCCACGTAGTCGCTGTCCATCAGGATGTTCTGCACACCGCCGATGGCGCCGGAGCCGTAGGAGGCCGAGGCACCGCCCGTCACCGTCTCGATGCGGTCGATCAGGATTGAGGGAATGAAGTTGAGGTCCACGCCGTCACCCTGATTCGTCGGCACGTGCCGGCGGGAATCGACGAGTGTCAACGTCCGGGTACCGAAGAATGGATTCAGGCCTCGAAGATTGGCGAGCACCGAGCCATTGAAGAAATTGTTGCCCGCGTTCGCGTCGGGCGTATTCCGACTGACGGCCTGCGGCGTGCTTTGCAAGGTCTGGCCGGCGTTGATGACACCGATGTCTTCCAGATACTCGCTGTCCATGACGAGCGTTGGTTGTGCCGAGCTGAAGTCGTCGCGCCGGATGCGCGAGCCCGTGACGGTGATCTGCTCTGTCGGCAGCGCGTCCGCGGCGTCGGCTTCGTCCTGTGCCTGTGCAGTGGGCGCTATGAACGCGACCCCTGCCAATAGCGAGCTGATGCCCGCGGCCATTTTTGTTCTTCGAAGTTTCTCTAGTCTTTTTGCTGATTTCACTTTTCCGTCCCCCCTTCTCTGGTTCGTCAAGTGATGTGTTTCGAATACAACTCCCGAAAAAAGTTAAAGCCCAGAAACCGATTTCCGCCGATTCTGCACCAAGTAGGGTCAGAGTCTCAAGATTTCTTTTTATATATACCTTTTCCTTTAGATTGTCGCGCGGCGACAACAGGTCGGCCGGGACGCCGGCGGCGGCCAGATACCTGTGACCCAGTGTCGGAAACCCGCCGGGGCCTGAAAAAAAGAAGCCCCGCAATGCGGGGCTTCCATGGGATGGCCTGCGCCCTGAGCTCAGAAGCTCATGCGCGCCCCAAGCCGATACGTGCGCCCGAGCGTCGGATAGAGCACGGGATAGGCGCCGCCGACACCACCGCTCGAGAACTTCGGGTCCTTGTCGGCGATGTTGTCGATCGACAGGAACAGCTCGGTTCCCTCGAGCCGGTCCCCTTCCAGCCGATACGTGCCCGTCATGTTCATCGTGAAATGGTTGTCGACAGTCGGATAGTTGGTGCTGCCGACGAGGTTTGGGTTGTAGCCAGGCTCGCCGATTCCGGTCTTCGGCGTCTCGAGGTCGAGGCGACCCCCCTTCACGTACATGCCCTGCCAGGTGGCCGAGAACGGCCCCTGTCCGTAGCTCACGACGAGGTTGTGCGAGAAATCCGGCGATCCGGCCCAGTCGGCGAAGAAGCCCTGCGGGCCTCCGACCTGGCCCGAGATGTCCCGAACCGTTTCCGCCCCGCCAGGAACCTGCGGCGGAGTGCGGACGATCGTCTCGAGCGCCCGCGACGTCAGCAGCCGGAAGGACATCATGCCCGCCCCGACCTCCATCGCGTAGTCGATCGAGAAGTCGATGCCGCTCGCATCGTAGCGCCGTGCATTGAAGGCCGGCGCCCGGACATCGATCATGTCCTGGCGATAGGTCGGGCTCCCGACGGTGTTGTCCACGAACGTGATGAGCTCGCAGAGCTCGTTGATCAGGAAGCAGTTCTGGATCGTCCGCTGGGCGTTGCCGCCGCCCTGGATACCGTCGTTGATCGTGATTTCCCAGTAGTCCATCGAGAAGCGCAAGCCTTCGAGCGAGTCGCCGGTCGGTGTGATGACGAAGCCGTAGGTCGTCGTATCCGCCTTCTCGGGCCGGAGCGACACGTCGCCCGTGATGATCAGCGTCGTCGGATCGTTCTGCGAGCCGAAGAAGCCGAGATTCGGCTTCCAGGGATTGAGCTGGGTGCCGAAACCGCTCGCGGCCGCGGGCTGTGTCAGCTGCCAGTAGAGCTCGCGGAAGCCTGCCGCGCGCACGTCACGCGATTTGCTGAAGCGGAAGCGCAGCCAGTCGAGCGGATCGTAGATCAGTCCCACTTTCCAGCTTTCGATGTCCTGTTCCGAGGTGCCCTGGCCGCGATCGGTATCGGTGGTCTCATAGGTCGCATCACGATAGGCCGTGTTGATCGTCAGAAGCTCCGCGCCGGGCTTGCCGGCCAACAACGGCATCTCGAGCTCGATGAAGGCCTCGGTGACGTCGACCTTGCCGCCGAACGAGTCGCCGTACTGGGCGGCGATATCAATGCGCCGGGCCGTCGGGATTTCCTCATTGACGTCGTTCTGCAGCTCTTCGTTGCGAATCTCGACGCCAAATGCGCCGATGAGCGGTCCGGCGCCCCAGCCCTGCCAGAGCTCGCCCGACACCGACCCGGCGATGATTTCCTGGTCGATCGTGTTGTACTCGACGATCGGTCCCCAGGCGTAGTCGATCTGCTGCCGCGTCAGCGGGGTGTTGCCGATAACGTTGATGGGCACGCAGCCGTCCATGAGGCTCGGGTCGGCAAAGGGCGGCAGCGCGGCCGCGCCGTCGCGCGTCACGCGGCAAACGGGCACGCCCCCGACGAGCACGGAGTCGATCGCCATCTGGTAGCGGTAGACGCTGGGGTACTCGTAGCCGATCTGGTCGCGCTTCGTCTGGCCGAGCTGTACTGAGCCCTCCCAGGTCCAGGTCGAGTCGCCGAACTGACCGTCGAGCCCGGCAATGATGCGGTAGGTAGTGCTGTCCACGTCAGCCCGGCGGTTGATGTCGTCGGTGAAGTCCTTGCGCACGAGCGTCGTGCCCGGGCAGAAGAAGAACGTGCCGTTGCCGACGCCGGCCGCGATTGCAGCCTGCAGAGGCGCATTGCCCTGGATATACGCGTTTTCGGGCCCTACGCAGTAATTCTCGACGCCGTAGAAGTAGGCGTCGTCCTGCGTATTGAGACCTTTGACGTTGGCCCAGGAGACGTCGATGAAGCCGCCAAGCGTCTCGGTGAAATCGTAGGAGAGGCTCGCCAGCATGTTCGAGCGCTCGGTTTCCGGCATCAGAGTCACATTCTCGTACGCCGGGCGGCCGTCGCCGCCGAACGATGAGGAAAACGGACTCGTCATGCCGTATTGCCCGATGGCAAAAGGCTGAGTGGCCGTGCCCGCATCATTGAACTCGAGTCCGGAGTTGAAGATGACGCCGCCGTAGCTCGACTGATTGAGCGTTCGTCCGGTCATGAAGAAGGTCTGGGGCATTCCCGGCACAGTCGGGAAATAGGGAGTGCCCGCCGGCTGGAACGCACCGCCGTTCGAAAAGAGCTCCCAGCCCTGACCGCACCACGAGAGCTCGGCGCAGTTCGCATACAGCTCCTGATTCGCATACTCGCCGCCGATCACGAGATGACCGCGTCCTTCGAACAGCTCCATGCCGCCCGCAAGGCCGAGGCGATAGTTGTTGCCGTCGCCGCTGTAGGTGCCGTAGTCGAGCTCGGCCTTCATCCCCTCGAGGTCTTTGTCGAGCAGGATGTTGACGACGCCCGAAATGGCGTCGGAGCCGTAAGCGGCCGATGCGCCGCCGGTCACGACCTCCATGCGGTCGACGAGCAGGCTCGGGATTGCGTTCAGGTCCACGCTGGAACCGTTGTTGGTCGGCACGTGCCGCTTCGAGTCGACGAGGGTCAGGGTGCGCGTGCCGAAATACGGATTGAGTCCGCGCAGGTTGGCGAGAGTCGAGCCGACGAAGAACGGGCTGCCGCCGGTATTCTCGGGTTGGAAGAACGACTGGTTCGACGGAATCTGGATCAGCATGTCGCTGACGTTGCTGATGCCGAGGCTCTCCATGAACTCGTCGTTGACGACGGTTGTCGGCGTCGGCGCGTCGTAGCCTTCGCGCGCGCTGATGCGCGTGCCTGTGATGACGACCACCTCGCGCGACGCATCCGCTGCCGGCGGATCCTGCGCGAATGCGGCCGGCGCGACGATGGCGCTCCCGACCAGCACGGAACTGATGCTCGATGCGAGCAGGCTTCGTCGAAGTCCAAACGACCGTTTCGTATTCACTGATGTACCCCCCAAGGTAGCTCAGCAGCTGTGACGCAAATGCAACGTCTGACCGGATTCCAGAATTGCCGTTCTGGAATAGGCGGATTCTGTACCAAGTTCTATGAGGGCTTCAAGGGGAGAATGTTCCGCGTCCAGCGAAAAAAGGCTTCGTAGCGCAACTGCAACATGAGCCGCGGGCGACAATTTGCCGCCGGAGTTTCGGAGGGCTAGCGTCCGGGCTGGGTCGACGCTGGTACCGGCAGCCCCTGCTCGGCCATGAGTCGCCTCAGGAGTGCCGCGGCCTCGGGGTAGCGCTTCAGCACATCCGGGGTGTACTCGAGCCCATCGGCCGCCGTCACCGGCATCCAGCCGGCGTTGTTGACCGCATCGAGCTTGGCGCCGTGTGCGGCGAGAAACTCGATCACGGCGATTCCGCCCCCGCGATAAACGGCTCCGTGCAGGGCCGTATCGCCCTCGGCATTGGCGGCATTGACGTCGTCGCTGCCCGCCTCCAAGGCCAGCTCGACCGCGGCCAATGCCTCCTCGGGCGTGCCGGGATTCTCGCCGGGCGCCCAGATCCCCACGCCGGCAGCGGCCATGAGCGCCGTCGAGCCGTTCTCCGTCGGTATCGAGGCATCCGCGCCGAGCTCGAGCAACGCCCGCATCAGCGGCAGGTCGCATGACTTTGCCGCCAGCAGAAAGGCGGTCGCGCCGATGCGATTCAGTTTGTTGCGGTTCCCGTCTCTGGGCTCAACCGTCACGCGCGCATCGACGTCGGCGCCCGCGGCGACGAGTCGCCGCGCGAGCTCGAGGCTGTCGAGATTACCGGTTGCCGCAGGGCCCGGCAGGTTGAAGCCCATGTTCCAGCGGCGCGACCAGGCGATCTGGTGCAGCGCCGTCCAGCCCTGCGCCGCCGCGTCAGGGTCGGCGCCTGCTTCCAGCAGCACATCGGCAAGCTCGTAATGTGCGTTGGTCACGGCGAGCACGAGCAGGCTCGTGCCATCTTCGAGCACGGCGCCGACGGGCGAGCCTGCGGCAAGTAGCGCGCGCGTCGCTTCGATGGCGCCGGCGCGCACGGCGAAGGTCAGGGCCGTGAATTCACCGCCTGTGCTCGTCGCGTCGCGTTCAGCGCCCGCCGCGAGCAGCCGCTCCACGGCGGCGGCATTGTTCTCGGCCGCGGCCCACATGAGCGCCGTCTGCCCCTTCCAGCCCTCGCGCGCATCGACTGCCGCGCCGGCCTCGATCAGCGCGTCGAGTGTCGGCACGTCGCCGCTCCGCGCGGCCGTCATCAGGGCCGTCTCGCCTTCCGGCAGGGCCGTGTCGGGATTGACGCCCGCGTCGAGCAGACGGCCGACAACAGCGGCGTTGCCGTTGAGTGCCGCGATGTGGAGCGGCGAGACGCCGTAGCGATTGACGGCGTTCGCATCGGCGCCGTCGGCGAGCAGGCGTTCGACGCGCGCGACGTCATTGCTTTCGACGGCGTAATGGAGGTCGGTCGTGCCGTCCCCGTCGGCCGCCAGGGCAGCGCAGGCAATCAGCGCACCGGGCACCGCGCATAACGCCAGTGCCCGGTGCGCGATTGACTTCCCCCCCGAACCCATCGCCGCTCAGACGGGCAGATGGCCCGTCGAATCGCCGAGCGACTCGACCTCGACACCGACATACCCCAGCATCGAGAGCAGCAGATTCGTCATCGGCGTTTCCGGCGGGAACACGAGATGCCGCCCGCCGTCGTGCAAGGCCGGATCGCCGCCAATCATCGTCAGCGGCAAATCGTAATGGGCATGCAGATTCGGATTGCTGAGGCTCGCGCCGTAGAGGAACAGCGTCGAGTCGAGCAGTGTGCCGTTGCCCTCCGGCGTTGCGGCGAGACGGTCCAGGTAGTTCCGGAACAGCTGCGCCTGGTAGGTGTTGAGCCGCGAGAGCTTCTCGATCTGCTCGGGCCGGTCCTGGTGGTGCGAGAGCCCGTGGTGGCCCTCGGTGATACCGATCTCGGGATAAGTCCTGAAATTGAGCTCGCGACCGAGCATGAAGGTGACGACGCGCGTCATGTCGGCCTGCAGCGCGAGCCATTGCAGCTCGTACATGAGCCCGACGTGCTCGCCGTAGTTCTCGGGCACGCCGCGCGGCCGCTCGAGGTCGGGCAGGCCGCTGTCGACGCCGAGCGTCTCGACGGCCGCGATCCGCCGCTCGACCTCGCGCACGGCGGTGAGGTAGTCGTCCACCTGGCCGCGATCCGCGGCGCCGAGAGTCGCCGAGAGTCGCGTGAAATCCTCGCGGACCGAGTCGAGAATGCTGCGATTCTCGCGCGCGAGCGCCGTGCGCTCGGCGGCTGTGCCGCCGTTGCCGAACAGCCGCTCGAACACGATTCGCGGATTGTTCTCGGTCGGCAACGACGTCGTCGGCGAGCTCCAGGCGAGGGTATTCAGATAGACGCAGCTGTAGCTGTTCTCGCACTGGCCCGCGAGAAAATTGAGATCGATTGCGAGCTCGAGCGAAGGCAGCGGGGTGTCGCGACCCAGCACGGATGCCGCGAGCTGGTCGGCCGAGACACCGTTCTCGACGTCGGCGCCCTCAGTACGCTTGCAGTGCACGCCCGTGAGCCAGGAGGCGACTGAGCGCGTGTGATCGCCGTTCGCGCCGTCGTCGTGCGCGTCGGCCTGGTGGTGAGCGAGGCCGCTGACGACAGTCATCCGGTCGCGATAGGGTGCTAGCGGAGTCAGGATCGTGGAGATCTCGAAATCGCCGCCCTCGCCCTTCGGCGTCCAGTAATTGATGCCGGAGAAATTCATCGCGACGCCGTTCGGCATGTAGATGAACGAGATGCGCTTCGGCGGAGCTGCCGCCTGCGAGAGCGCCGGTGTCATCGCATCCAGCAGCGGCAAGCCCAAGGCGGCGCCGGCGCCCTTGAGGAAGCGCCGTCGCGGCAGCGAACGTTTCGTCAACACATGGCTCAAGCGCCCGACCTCCGCATGCGGAAAGGCACGCTCTCGACGATACCCATGATAATCGCGGACAACTGGTAATCGTCCAGCGCTGCTTCACGGACGATGCGCCGGATGCCGGGCATGTCATGCGCCTCGACACCCCGGCCGAGCGCGTAGGTCATGAGCTTCTCGGTCAGCGTCTGGACGAAGAGGTCCGAGGACATGAGCGCCTCGCGCAAGCCTTCGGCGCCGACAAAGGCCGTGCCATCCGGCAGTTCGCCGCTCGCGTCGATTCCCTCGCCTGCGTCGCCTAGCGTCCGCCATTGCCCGACAGCGTTGAAGTTCTCGAGACTGAAGCCGAGCGGATCCATCAGCGCATGGCAGCCCGAGCAGTTCGGGTTGTCGCGGTGCAGGGAGAGACGCTCGCGCATCGAGATCATCGAGCCCGCTCCATCCGTGGCGACGAGCGCCGGCACGTCATCCGGCGGATTCGGCGGCGGCGTACCGAGCAGGTTCTCGAGGATCCACTTGCCGCGGATCACGGGCGAGGTGCGGTCGGGATAGGACGTGACGGCGAGGATACTGCCCTGGCCGAGCAAGCCACGGCGCGGATTGTCGGCCGCGAGCTCGACGCGCCGGAAGTTGCTGCCCTTGACGCCGCCGACGCCGTAGTGGCGGGCGACGCGCTCATTCATGTAGGTGAAGTCCGCATCGAGCAGATCGAGGGCACTGCGGTCCTCACGCAGGATCGCGGCGAAGAAGAGCTCGGTCTCGCGCCGCAGGCCTTCGCGCAGCGTGTCGTCGAAATCCGGGAAGCGGCTCTGCACCGGGACGATTGCCTCAAGATTGCGCAGATACAGCCATTGTCCTGCGAAATTTTCGACGAAGGCGTCGGCCTTGGCGTCGGCCAGCATGCGCCGGACTTCGCGCTCGAGCACGTCCGGATCGCTGAGCGTCCCGGCCTCGGCAAGATCCAACAATCCAGTGTCCGGCACCGAGCTCCAGAGGAAGAACGAGAGTCGCGACGCCAGCGAAAGGTCGCTCAAGGCGTAGGCGGTGCCGGGCGCGAGCCCGGGTGGATCCTGCTCGATGCGGAACAGGAATTCGGGGGCGAGCAGCAGGCGCTTGATGGCGAGCGTGAGACCCGCATCGAAGCCGTCAGCGGCGGCGCCTTCGCGGAAGAAACCTAGCAGCGGATCAATGTCGGTCGCCGCGACAGGACGCCGGTATGCCCGGCGCACGACCGGCTCGAGGATTGTCCTGGCGCATTCGACGTCGAGCGGCGCCGTCGGTTCACAGCTGAACAGTCTCGTGCGGCTCTCGAGCGTGTCGCCAGGGCCGGTCGCAGCGTAGGGTCCGGCAATCTCGACGCTGCGCAGATACGAGCCCGTGCGCGTCTCGGGAATGTTCACGCCGGACGGATACGGCCGCTGAAAAGGCAGCCGCGGCGTCTCGTCGAGTGCCGCGGTGCGCGCGATGAAGGTGACGGTGACGTCGCGGACTCCGGCCTCGACCGGCACGCGCACGCGCCAGTCGCGATCGGCCTCGTTGCGCCGCGCGCGATCGGCGAAGCTCGCGTTGACGCGCGGCGCGATCTGGCTGATCGACGGCGCCGCGTTGGCTGCCGGCGGCGCGTTAGCCGCGGGCGCATCGTTTCGCACCGAGGGCGTTCCGCCAGACGGTGCCGCGCTTCCATCGGGCGGCGCGCCGCGTCCGCGCTGACCGTTGCCGCCGGGCTGCGCCGGCGCCCCCTGCCCCCGGCCCCGCCCGGCCGGCGGCAGGCCCGGCAAGGTGAACAAGGCGACGCGCTCGCCGTCGATGCTGATCTCGAGGTCCTGGTCCTCGGTGTAGGACGTCATGCCCTCGTTGAGATCGCGCGCGAGCAGCGCCGAGATTTCGTACTCGGCATCGACGGGAAAGGTATAGCGGATCCGGATGCCACCGCGCGTGCCCCAGGGCATGTCCGGCAAACGCTGCTCCTGCGAACGGTCGTCGGGCACGCGGAAGTAGTCGATTGTCGCCGCCGACGCGGCACGCCCCACGGCCCGACGGCTTACGACGTCCGCCGCGGCGAGATAGCGCTCGAGCAAGGTCGGCGAGAGCGTCGCGACCCCGGCGATATTGTCGAAGCCGTAGCTCGAGTCGTCGGGAGGCAGAAGCTCGGCGACGTCGATCTCGACGCCGAGCACGTCGCGAACGGCGTTCCGGTATTCCGCGCGGTTCAGGCGATGCCAGGGCTCGGTGCGGCCGGGGTTGGGTGCGCTCGCGGCAGCCGCGTCGAGCTCCGACTCCGCCCAGCTGATCAGCTCGCCGCGTTCCTCGGGGTCGAGAGCCGGCCCGTCGGCCGGCGGCATCATCCCGGCGCGGAGCTTGCGGACGATCTTCTCCCAGGTTTCGGCCTCGCTGCCGACAGCGGCGAAGTCCAGCGACTCGAGATCCAGATCCGCGATTCGATCGACGGCGTTGTGACAGTCGAGGCAATTGGCGGCGACTGTCGCCGCATGGGGACCGGCATCACCGCTGCCACTGCAGCCGGCCACGAGCGCTCCCGCGAGCGCCGCGAATCCAACCACGCCGATGCTTCTGGCCGCGGGCATGGCCGGATTATAGGGCCCTGATTAGAATGCGTGACCGGCGTTCCAAGCCCTTCAGAAAAAGAAAGACAACCATGAGCTTGAACCAGCAGTCCCGAATTTTCGCCGCGTGCTGCGTCTCCCTGATCGTGACCGCGATGACGTTTGCGATCCGCGCCGGCATCCTGACCGAGCTCGGCACGACGTTCTCCCTGAGCGACACCGAGCTCGGCTGGATCAACAGCATGGCCTTCTTTGGCTTCCCCCTGGCGACGATCGTCGGTGGACTCCTCTATAACGCGATCGGGCCGAAGAAGATGATGTATGTCGCCTTCTTCGGGCATCTGCTCGGCCTCGTGCTGACGATCATGGCGGGCGGCTTCTGGGGGCTCCTGATCTCCACGTTCTGTATCGGCTTCGCCAACGGCACGGTCGAGGCGGCCTGCAATCCGCTGATCGCCGACATCTATCACGACAACAAGACGACGATGCTGAACCGATTCCACGTCTGGTTCCCGGGTGGCATCGTCATCGGCTCGTTGCTGGCGACGGCGATGGGCGCGATGGAGCTCGGCTGGCAGCTGCAGATTGCGATCATGCTCGTGCCGACGGCGATCTACGGGTGGATGATCTTCGGGCTGCAGTTCCCGCCGATGGCGCACTCGGAGATGTCGACGGCCGTCAACATCCGCTCGCTGTTCACACCGCTCTATATCTTCATGGTCTTCTGCATGTCGCTGACGGCCGTGACCGAGCTCGGCACCCAGCAGTGGGTGGAGCGCATCCTCGGCGACTCGGGCGCGCACCCGATGCTCGTGCTCGCGATGGTCACGCTGCTCATGGCGATCGGCCGGCAGTTTGCGGGGCCGGTGATACACCGCTTGCATCCGCCGGGAGTGCTGCTCGGCTCGGCCGTCGTCGCGACCGTCGGCATCTATGCGATGAGCATCGCCTCGGGCGGCATGGTCTACGTCGCTGCGATCCTGTTCGCGCTTGGCGTCATGTATTTCTGGCCGACGATGCTCGGCTTCGTCGGCGAGTACCTGCCGAAGACGGGCGCGCTCGGCATGTCGCTGATCGGGGGCGTCGGCATGTTCGCCACCGGCATGTGGCAGCCGGTCATCGGCTCCTGGCTCGACAGCGCGCGCGAGACCGCGCTCGCGGGCGGCATCGACGCGGCCGCGGCCGATCTCGCGGCCGGACGGGCGACGCTCGACAATCTGGCGCTATTCCCGCTCGCGCTGATCGTTTTGTTCGCGATCCTGAACGTCGTCATGAAACGCCAGGGCATCGCGCCGCGATAGGCGCGCGCGTCAGCGCTATCGCGATGCCGGCTGAATCAGCTCCACGTGGTTGCCCTCGGGATCGATCGCGAAACCGATCATCATGCCGCTCGTGCCGTAGGCGAACGGCTCGCGCTCGATCGTTCCGCCCGCAGCCTTGATGGCGCTCGCTGTCGCCACGGCGTCGCTGACGGTAAAAATGACGTGCATCGTCGCGTCCGCGCCAGGACCGTCGGCGGTCTGCATGATGACGATCTGCGGGCTCGAGTTTGCGCGCGCGCCCTCGACGGTCGCACCGAAGTTGAGGAACAGCTCGACGCCGTTCTGAAGCTGCAGGCGATTGACCTCCTGCAGCCCGAACGCTTGCAAGTAGAACCTTGCGAGGGCATCGGGATCCTTCGCGTTGACGCGTACGGAATTGAGCGAGACCTCGCCATGCGAGGCCGCGGCAAGACCGAAGAACAGCGAGGCTGCGAGCGCAAGACGCCCTGGTATTTTCATTGTTGTCTCCATTCAGACGCCGCTAGGGCAGGTTGTGAAATACTTCCGTGACCGCGATCTCCAGCCCCGCGACAACAGTCGAAGCGATTGTGCCTTCAGTGTCGTGGTGAGAAGGCGTGTCGTATCCGTCCGCGTCGAGCTGATAGACGTCAACCGTCTCGAGGTCGACATCGACGATCCAATACTCGCGCACGCCGCTCCGCGCATAGAGCGACTTTTTGAGCACGGCGTCGCGCCTGGCCGTTGATGGCGAAAGGATTTCGATGACGAGATCCGGCGCACCGATGACATCGTCCGTCATCAGGCTCGCGCGAGCTTCCGAGATATAGAGCAGGTCGGGCTGCACGACGCTGCGCTTCTCGCCCTGGCCTAACACGACGTCGAGGGGCGCAACGAGCACACGACCACTGCCCGACGCGCGCACGTGGCTCTCCAGAAGCCAGAGGAGATTCGTGAGCACGGTCTGATGCCGAAGGGAGGGAGAAGGCGTCATGTACAGGTCGCCGTCGATGAGCTCGTAGCGCTGATCGCTCGACTCCGTCAGGGACTTGTAGTCCTCGACAGTGAAGCGGATCGGGTGGCTGGTGCTCATGGAGCGCGACCTATGGGGACTTGCTTCAAATTACGGCTCGGGCGTCGTTTCGTCAAACGGAGAATCCGGCGAATCCGACAGGGAATGCTAGGCTGTCTCCCGTGCCACCGACCGCCAGCCAGAACGCGCCTGCAGCCACAATCGCTGCGGCCATCAGTGCCATTGCACTGCTCGCGAGTGCCTCCGCGCTCGCACAGCAAATCGCCGCTATCGATTTCCAGAGCGTCGGCCGCGGCGCGCCGCTCGTCAGCGCCATTCCGTCGACTACGCCCGCCGACCGCGCACGACTCGAGGCCTACCCGGACAACGACCTCGTCGTGGGCCCGTGGCAACCCACGCGCCGCGCGCCGAACGGCGATCGGGTCCCGGTGCGCGAGGGCTCGGCCTGGGGCGGCGCCGCGCCCGCCGGCATCGAGCCGCTGCCCGTCGACCTCTTCACCTCACGCGACTTCTATCTGGACCGCGAGCTCTGGACCGACCCGCGCTACTTCCGCTGCAACAGCCCCTGGGCCATCGAAGCGCAGCGCGGCGCGTACGGCGGCGTCACGTCGATCGGCAGCGACCCTCCACGCACGGCCGCCTGGGGCTACTGCGACCGCGACTACCCGCGCGCAGCCATCGTCAGCCCGTACGCATTCGACACAGCGCAAGCGCACTACGAGGCGCTGCTCGCGGAAACTCGCCGGCGCGGCGGCCCGACGGAGCACACGCAAACGACGGCGCCCGTCGAATGGAACGGCCGCTATGCCTGGCCGCGCGCGCAGAACTGGTACGCGGAGCTGTTCTTCAACCAGATGCCGACGATCCTGTCGCTGCTGACGCCCGAGTACCAGATGCGTATGGTGCAGCAGGCCTATCACGGCGCGGTCAGCGGCGCGACGCAGTGGCCCGCGCAGTACTGCTGGCCCGAAGGCTTCATGCGGCGCTGGCACTATCACGGCGTCACGAACCAGCCGCACACTGTCATCGTGACGCCCACGCTCGTCCAGATCATGGCGGGCGACGCCGACAACTTCGTCACCAACGTCTACATCAACCGCGAGTTCAACCTCGACGGCAGCGTCCCGCGCCTCGGCGCCGACGTTCCGCGCTGGTACGGCGAGACGATCGGCTTCTGGGATGGCGACGTGCTGGTCACCTGGACGTCGAATATCCAGGGCTGGATGGTGCACGGCAACTTCGAGTTCTCGAGCCAGCTGCAGACGATCGAGATCTACACGCCGAACCGCGACGCGGCCGGCGCCTTCGTCGGCCTGAACCACGAAGGGATCTTCTACGACCCCGAAGGTCTCGTGGAACCGATCCGCATCGTGCGCAATCTCGACCGCATCGGCGGCTTCGAGGAGGGCGATCCCTTCCAGTTCATCGAGTGCGTGCCGTCGATCTTCCCCGTCAACGGCCGCGCGACGTCCGTCGCGCCCGGCACGACGATCGAATTCCAGGCGCCTGACATGTACGACCGGCCGTGGGCCGCGCTCTGGGAGCAGTACCACGAGCAGGGCATGCAGCGGCCCGAGGAAGAGGACGTCTTCAGCTTTAAGTGAGTCGAGCGCCTGACTACGCCGGGCGACCGGGCACGGCCGTGGTGGAGCGGCTCTGCTCGAACACCCGGGTCGCGGCCGCGATCATGCCGGCGACGTCCGACAGGTTGGCAGGCACGACGAGCGTGTTGCCGGCCTTCGCGATATTGCCGAACTGCGTCAGATAGTCCTCGGCGACGCGCAACTGCATCGCCTCCATGCCGCCGCGCCCGCTCAACGCCTCTCCGACGCGCTTCAAGCCCTCGGCCGTCGCGGTCGCGACCGCGAGAATCGCCTCCGCCTCGCCTTCGGCCTCGTTGATCTGCTGCTGCTTCGCGGCCTCGGATTCCTTGATGACGCGCTGCTTCTCGCCTTCGGCCTGGTTGATCTGCGCGTCGCGCACACCTTCGGACGTCAGGATCACCGCGCGCTTCTCGCGCTCGGCGCGCATCTGCTTCTCCATCGCCGTGATGACATCCTGCGGCGGATTGATGTTCTTGATCTCGTAGCGCAGAACCTTGACGCCCCAGGCCTCGGAGGCCTTATCGAGCTCGCTGACGACGTTCGAGTTGATGGTCGCGCGCTCCTCGAAGGTCCGGTCGAGCTCGATCTTGCCGATTTCGCTGCGCAGTGTGGTCTGGGCGAGCTGCGAGATTGCGAACTCGTAATTGGTGATGCCGTACGAGGCGCGGGTTGGTTCGAGCACCTGCAGGTAGAGAATCCCGTCGATACCCACCTGGACGTTGTCCCGGGTGATGCAGACCTGCTCCGCGATGTCGGTGGCCTGCTCCTTGAGGCTGTGCCGATAGGCAACGCGCTCGACGAATGGAATCAGGATGTGAAAACCCGCCTGTACGGTACGGCTGTACTTGCCGAGCATCTCGACGACATATGCGCTTTGCTGCGGAACGACGACGGCTGTCTTCGCGATTATCGTGATCGCGAGGCCCGCGATCACGATCATGACGATGAAAACGCTGAGCTCCATGGCTTCTCCTTATTGTTGTTTCAAGAGCCGGATGCGCAGATTGAGGCCTTCGACCGTGTCGATCACGGCTGCACCGCCCGCGGGAATCGCCTCGCTGCCGACGTTGATTGCCGTCCAGATCGAGCCGCGATACTCGGTGCGACAGGTTCCGCCCGGGGCTAGCGCCTCGCGGATCGTCAGGCGCGTGCCGACGGCGCTGTCGGTGATGCCTACGGCGCTGCCGCGGAGCAGCTGGTAGAGCTGGCGCCTGATCGTGAACATCGCGGTCAGGGAAAGCACCGCGAACAGGATCCACGGCACCCAGGCCGGCAGTCCCGGCGCGACGAGCTCGACGATACCGACAACGATCGCGCCGAGGCCGATGAAGACGAGATAGAACTGCAAGTCGATCGCGAACAGCTCCACGCCGAGCAGCAGCGTCCCGAAAATTACCCAAGCCCACCAGGTCATGGCTTTGCCCCCTCAGTTCCCCGCCGCGAGTCGATTTTCTGCGCGCTCCTGCTCCTGCGCGAGTTCCTCGATGCGGTCAACCGCATCAACCCCGCCGCGCAAGAGGATGCGGCGCAAGAGCGTCGGCCCGATCATGGGCGGGAGCCAGAAATCGGGCTCGAGCGCCATCCGGTAGTGCACGCGCGTGCCTTCGCCTTCGGGCGTGAGCGTCCATTCCGCCGTTGAATAGCGGAAGTCGCTGCGCTCCGGCACGACTCTGGACCGGATGAAGGTCGGCGTGACGACCTCGAGCCGCTCCACGCGACTCATCTTGCGGCAGAACAGCATCACGCAGCCTTCGACGAGCGTATACACGAGCGGCGTGCCGTCGGCGTCGTGTCCGAGAGCGTCGCTCTCCTTGTAGATCTCGGAAATCTGCGTGTAGGCATCGTCCTCGAAATTGAGCAGTACGGCGCTGATTGCGGCCGGCGGAGCGTCGAGCCAGGAGTCGGCCACGAGCTGGTAGCGGCCTTCGGTCTCGGTGAGGTCGACACTGCCGAGGGTGGCCGCGAACGTGACGGCAGCTCCGCCGAGACCCGCGAGCGATGCCGTCACGAGATGGCGTGTGCGCATCTGCAACCTACCCCGCGGTCCCGAGAATCTCGAAAGCAAACGCCGCGGCGACCGCCAGCGCGCCGAAGCTCGCGACGAGAACAGCGGCGGCCGCGCAATCCTTTACGCGACGGATTCCCGGATGAACCTCAGGGTGCAGATGATCCGCGAGATTCTCGATAGCTGTGTTGACGAGCTCCACGGCCAGCACGAGCGCGCAGGCGAGAGCGACGGCAGCCCACCAGAGCGGCGCCGGCCGCAGCCAGAGCAGCGCGGCCGCCACGACGACGACGGCCGCCACGTGGAATCGGAAACTTGGCTCCGAGCGGAGCGCCTGTGCTATCCCGCCGAGCGCGAAACCGAGTCGACTGAGGAATGGCTGGTTTTTCATCTTCTGTCGCAGCCGGGCCTGCGATGGATTCTAGTACAGCTCGATGGCGCCCGCCGTCATTCGAGAGCGCGCCGGAACGACAGCATCGCGCCGCCCTCGAGCGGCGCCGCAAACACAGCCGTCCGCCCAGCCTCAGGGTCGGCGCGCTTCATCGCGAAACGGGCCGAGGTGATGCCGATCGCCGCGCCGGGGATCGTGTCCGAGAACCAGTGCGAATCGTGCTCGACGCGCAGGTACATCATGCCGACGCCGAGGCCGTAACCCGCCAGGCGCCGCACCCAGCGGCGCTTCGGGTTGCCCGATTCGGCATACACGGTGCCGACGGCAAAGGCGAGCGCCGTATGACCGGACGGCATCGAGCGGCCGCCGCTCCACCAGTCGTCACGTTCGACGCCTGCGTCGGGACGCTCTCGTCCCAGGCCGATCTTGAAGACAAACGTCGACATCTGGCTCAGCACGCCCGCGCGAAGCATCGTGCGCGTCTCAAGGATCCGCGCGTCGTTGTCCCCGACGTGCGCGGCGAGCCAGGAGCCGCCGACGAGTATCGCGACCGGCACGAAATCCTCGAAGTCGTGATAGTCGTGCGGCTCTGGATCCGTGACGAAGTGCTCGCGGACGTCGTAGTCGTACTGGTACGCGACGCTCGTCGCCGCCAGCACGCCGCCCAGCGCGGTCCACTCCCGCGCCGTCCAGTGCGCCGGTGAGGTCATGTACTCCCTGAAATCGCCGAAGTAGGTGCTGAACGAGTCAGTCACCTCGAGGCCGAGGAAGCTCTGTCGGTCCGGCGGCCCGTCCGCCGTCTCCTGGGCCGAGGCACCACCCGCGCCGATCAGGCAGATGCTCAGGCAGAGCGATACGATGTCGCGCGACGACGGACTCACCCGGATCGGCCGCTACTCGATTTCGTCGAGGACCGGCTGGATGCCCGGGAGCACGACGAAGGAGAATTGGCCAAGCTCCGTGACCACGGCCTGCTGGATCTCCTGCGGGGTACGGCCGGCGGCTTCCATCTCGCGGATGAGGTCCTGCATGCGGACGATTTCGTCGAGACATTCCTGCAACGCGGCGCGGTCGGTGAGCGCGCTGTGCCCCGGGATCACGCGATCGAAATCGAGCTCAAGAACCTTCTCGAGCGTGCCCGACCATTCGACCAGGCTGCCACCGCCGTTGTAGTCGATGAGGCGAACCGCTCCCTGGGGGCCGCCGCCGGCGAAGAGATCGCCCGTCAGCACAAGACGGTCCTCGGGCAGGTGAATGACGAGGTCGCCGTCCGTGTGACCGCGGCCGAACCAGTAGAAGTCCATGACCCGGCCGCTAAAGTAGAGCCGCATGTGATCGTCGAAGGTGATGTTCGGAATTCCCATCTGCTGAGTCGCGGCGAGGCGCGTGCGCGCGTTCTCAGTGGCGACGATATCCGCACCCATCGCCTCGAACGGGATGTTGCCGCCCGTATGATCGCCGTGCATGTGCGTGTTGACGACGTAGCGGATCGGCTGGTCCGTGACCGTTCGGAGGAGCTCGACCGAGCGGGCGTTCTCGTTCGCGAATTTCGAATCGACGAGCAATACGCCGTCGTCGCCGACAAAGGCCGTGATGTTGCCCGAAGCGGCGCTCCCGATCATGTAGAGGCCGGGCTCGACCTCGACGATATTGAGCTCGATGTCACCGAAAGGGCTTGCGCCGCCTCGGCCGCCGCGGCCGCCGGGGCCCTGCGCGGCCGCAGTTCCGCTTGCCGTTACCAAAGCCAGCAGCGTCGCTGCGGCAATCACTTTGCTGGTAGCCAATGCCTGATACTCCCCTGGGTTCGCCCGGCGCACCGTGCGCCGCAAGCAACGAAGTATAGGGGGCGCGGACGCTTCCGGCAGCAGTGCTAGGCTGATACCTGTGTCCATACCCGCTATCCAGGCCCTGCCCGCCTCGCGCCCCATCAAGGCGCTTTGCCTCATCAAGGATACCGACCGGCCGACGATCGAGACGATCTGCGGATTGCGGCGCGCGGGCTGCGATATGCGCGTTAGCTGCCCGCCGAAGCCTGAAGCGCGCGCCCTGCTCGCGAAGGCCGGCGTGCCGATCCTCGATTTCGAGATCCGCAAGCGACTCGATACCGCGGGGATTCGCGCCCTGAGGCAGGAGCTCGTCGCCGGCAGCTACGACATCCTGCACGTCTTCGGCAATCGCGGCCTGCAGAATGGCGTGATTGCCCTGCGCGGGCTGCCGACGAAACTCGTCGCCTATCGCGGCCGAGTCGGCAATGTCAGCTTTCTCGATCCGTTCTCCTGGCTGCGCTATCTCAATCCGCGGATCGATCGCATTGTCTGCGTGTCCGAAGCGGTGCGCGACTATTTCCTCACCATGCGACCTGCGGCCCTGCGCGCGCCGCCCGAAAAATTCGTGCGGATCTACAAGGGCCACGACCCCGATTGGTACGCAAGCGGAGCCGCAGACCTCACGACTTTCGGCATCCCGCGCGATGCCTTCGTCGTCACGAGCGTCGCCAACTACCGCAAGCACAAGGGCATCGGCGAGCTCGTCGCGGCCATGGCGCATCTCCCGGCCGACTGCCCGGTGCATCTGCTGCTCGTCGGCAAGATGGATTCACCCGACCTCGACCGGCAGATCGCGGCGCTGCCCCACCCCGCGCGCGTGCATCGCATCGGCTATCGCAACGACGCGCCCGCCTTCGCTGCCGCGAGCGATGTCGTTGCGCTGACGACGACGATCCCCGAGGGGCTTCCGCGCTCGGTCCTCGAGGCGATGTGCCGCGGCCGTCCCTGCATCGTCACCAACATCGGCGGCCAGGCCGAGCTCGTCGTCGACGGCGAGACGGGCCTGACCGTGCCCGTCGGCGATCCGGTCGCAATCGCCGATGCGATCGCCCGGCTGCAGCGGGACCCGATGCTGCGCGCGCGAATGGGTCGTGCCGCGCGCGAGCGCATCGCCAGGCACTTTCACATCCGGCAGACGATCGCCGAGACGCTGGCGCTCTACCGCGGGCTCGCAACCTGAGCCACTCTTATGAATACATTGGGCGGCCAATCGCCTTGGCTCTTCATACTCCCCGTCATCGCGGCGGCAACCGCCTGCAGCGGCCCGATGCCTGACATCGCACCCGGCGTGCCCCTTGAGCTCGCGCGGCAGCGCGCCGAGACCCTGTCGGCGATCGCCTATCGGCTCGAGCTCGCGATCCCCGAGGCCGTTGACGCGGAGATCCGGGGCACCGTCCTGATCTCATTCGAGCGCGCCGACACCGCAGCGCCGCTGCAGATCGACTTCCGCGCGCCTCCGACGGCGGTCCGAGAGATTACGGTCAACGGCGACGCAGCGACTTATCGCTTCGAGAGCGAGCACATCGTGATTCCGGCAGCCGGGCTCGCAGCAGGGCGGAACGAAATCGAAATCGATTTCGTCGCCGGAGACTCAGCGCTCAACCGGAATCCGGGCTACGTCTACACGCTCTTCGTGCCGGACCGCGCCCGCACGGCGTTACCGTTGTTCGACCAGCCCGACCTCAAGGCGACTTTCGAGCTCACGCTCACGCTGCCTGCCGCGTGGCGCGCGCTCGCGAACGCGCCCGTCGAGTCGGTCGTCGACGCCGGCACGATGCGCGTGCATCGATTCCGGCGCACGGAGCGCATCAGCCCTTATCTGTTCGCATTCGTTGCCGGCGAGTTCGAGGCGGTCACACGCAATGTCGGCGGGCGCGAGATGACGATGCTGCACCGCGAGACCGACGCGGCGAAGGTCGAGCGCAATGTCGAAGGGATTTTCGCGCTGCACGCCTCTTCGATCGACTTCCACGAAGCCTATACCGGCATCGACTACCCGTTCCAGAAGCTGGATTTCGCATTGATTCCGGCGTTTCAGTACGGCGGCATGGAGCATGTCGGCGCAATCTTCTACCGCGCGTCCATTCTGCTGCTCGAGGAAGCGCCGTCGGAGGTCGAGCTCCTCAATCGTGCCCGTACGATCGCCCACGAGACCGCACACATGTGGTTCGGCGATCTCGTGACGATGCGCTGGTTCGACGACGTGTGGATGAAGGAGGTGTTCGCAAACTTCGTGGCGGCGAAAGCCGTGAACCCGAGCTTCCCGGCCATCGATCACGAACTCGCGTTTCTCGTCGACCACTATCCGCCAGCGTATTCGGTGGATCGGACAGCGGGCGCCAACGCGATCCGCCAGCCGCTCGCGAACCTCGCGGACGCGGGCCAGCTCTACGGGCCGATTATCTACAACAAGGCGCCGATCATGATGCGCGAGCTCGAGGCGCTGGTCGGCGAGGAAAACTTCCGCGATGGCCTGCGCGAGTACCTGTCGAGCTTTGCATTCGGCAATGCAAGCTGGCCCGAGCTCATCGACATCCTCGATCGCCGAACGGATCACGACCTGCACGCCTGGAGCGAGGCTTGGGTCAACACGCCGGGCCGGCCCGAGTTCGAGCTCGTGGCTCCGTCCGCTGCCGGGGCGTCGTCGACCATCGTGCAGCGCGATCCGGCGGGCCAGGGCCGCATCTGGCCGCAAACTTTTTCAGTCCTCGTCGCGGGCGGCGCCGAAATTCTTAGCGTGCGCGTGAGCACCAATGCCACCGAGACGCCGTTTCCCGGCATCGAGACCAGCACAGTCGACACGGTCGTGCTCAACTCGGACGGGCGGGGTTACGGCGCGTTTCCGGCGCAGGTGTCCGATCTCGCGCTCTGGGATTCACTTCCTGCGGTCGAGCATGCCGCGCTGCTCGTGAACCTCTACGAGAATCTGCTGGGCTCCGGCGTGGACGCGCGCGAACTGTTCGCCGCGCTCGAGGACATCGCCGGTCGCGAGAACAATCAGCTCGTGCTCGCCCTCGCGCTCGATCAGGCACGAAGGATTTTCTGGACCTTGCTTGCCGAGGACAGCCGGGATTCAGCTGCAACGGGGATCGAGGAGGTCCTGTGGAACGCCATGAACGAGAACCCGGAAGGTGGCGTCAAACGCCTCTGCTTCTGGGCGTTCGTCGACGTCGCACTCACGCCGGGGGCCGTCGAGCGCGTGCGCTCCGTCTGGTCGCGCGAGCTTGCGATCGATGGGCTCCCGCTGTCCGAGGAGGACGACATCTCCCTGACACGCGTGCTCGCGATCAAGTTGCCCGAGAGCGCCACGGAGATCATCGCCGGGCAGCTTGCGCGAACCACGAACCCCGACAACCGCCGCCGCCTCGAGTTCATCGCCCCCGCGCTCTCTCCCGACGAGGCGACGCGCGACGCGTTCTTCGCGTCCCTCGCCGACGAACGGAACCGCTCTGTCGAGCCCTGGGTGCTCGAAGCGCTCGGCAGCCTGCACCACCCGCTGCGCGTCGCGCAGGCGGAGAAGTATCTGCGCCCGAGCCTCGAGCTCGTCGAGGAGATCCGCGTGACGGGCGATATCTTCTTCCCGGAGCGCTGGCTGCTCGTGACGCTCGCGAATTACCGCTCCGCGGGCGCCGTGCGCGTGGTGCGCGACTTCCTGGACGAACGGCCCGACTACGACGCCAGGCTCAGGGCGAAGATCCTCCAGGCCGCGGATCCGATGATCCGGGCGAACGCACTGCTCGAGGTTGTCGAATAGCTGCAGCAGGCTAGACTGCCGCGATGACGACCGTCCTGCCGCCTCTCGGGCTTTACGTGCACCTGCCCTGGTGCATCCGGAAGTGCCCGTATTGCGACTTCAATTCGTACGAGAAGAAGGACGCATTGCCCGAGCGCGATTACGTCGACGCCCTGCTGCGCGATCTCGGCGCGGAACTCGCGCTGGTCGAGGGCCGCGTGTTGACGAGCATCTTCATCGGCGGCGGAACGCCGAGCTTGTTCTCAGGCCCCGCCATCGCCGGCCTGCTCGACGGCATCCGCGCGCGCATCGCCACGGCGGGTGACGTCGAGATCACACTCGAAGCGAATCCGGGCGCTGCGGAGGCCGCGCGCTTCGCGGAATTTCGCGCGGCCGGCGTCAATCGATTGTCGGTCGGAGTGCAGAGCCTGCGCGAGACGCAGCTTCGCGCGCTCGGGCGCGTGCACGGCCCGTCCGAGGCCATCGCTGCTGTCGAGGCGGCGCACCGGGCGGGCTTCGACAACGTCAACATCGACCTCATGTACGGCGTTCCCGGCGACGAGCCCGCGGGCGCCATCGCCGACCTTGAGCAGGCGCTAGCGCTCGAGCCCGCGCATCTCTCCTGGTATCAGCTCACGCTCGAGCCGAATACGAATTTCGAGCGCCATCCGCCCGCCCTGCCCGACGACGACACCGTCATCGCCATCGAGCAAACTGGACGCGAGCTCCTCGCTCGCCGTGGCTTCGAGCGCTACGAGGTTTCGGCCTACGCGCGTCCCGGCTTCCGCTGCCGGCACAATCTCAATTACTGGGAATTCGGCGACTATCTCGGCATCGGTGCCGGCGCTCATGGCAAGCTCATGGTCGGCAGCAGCGCCATCGAGCGGCGCGCGAAGACGCGCAATCCGAAAACCTGGATGGCTACTGCAGGCACGGCCGCCGCGGCGAGCGTAGAACGCATCGACAAACCCGAAGCGCTGGTGACCGAGTTTCTGATGAATGCGCTGCGACTCGTCGACGGCGTCGACGCAGTGCTCCTCGCGCAACGCACGGGCCAGAGCATCGACAGCATCGGCACCGGCCTCGATGCGGCGGCACGACAGGGATGGCTTGCGCGAGACTCGAACCGACTTCAGGCCACGCCGGCCGGATTGCAGTCACTGAACCGCGTGCTCGCGTCAATCTGAGCACCAGGGCCGGCTTGCATTTGCTTGTTCGGCAGAACTGGCCGACCATGCAGTCGTACCGCCCCGCGTCGCAATGACCGATTGCCGCACCGCAGCCGCTGCCGTGCAGGATCCTTCATGAATCTTCGAATCGGCTACGAGCTGATCTACGACTTTCCGCAAGTCACTCCCGTGATTCTGGTCCTGCAGGTGCACGGCTCGCGCGCGGCCGACCTGGTCTCGGAAGACGCCCTGGTGGCCGAGCCGCGCACTCCGATCACCGCCTACGAGGACTCCTTCGGCAACCGCTGTCACCGCATCCTCGCGCCGGCCGGGCGACTCCGGCTGTCGGCCGACGCCGTGATCCGCGACAGCGGCCGGCCCGATGAAGTCGGCTGGGCTGCAAACCAGGCCACAGTCGAGGATCTCCCCGAAAACACGCTGCTGTTTCTGCTGGGCAGCCGGTACTGTGAGACAGACCTGCTGTCGCAAACGGCCTGGCAGCTCTTCAGCAGCACGACGCCCGGGCACGCGCGAGTGCAGGCGATCTGCGACTTTGTTCATCGGCACATCAGATTCGACTACCAGAGTGCGCGCGCGACGCGCAGCGCCCATGAAGCTTTCCACGAGCGCATCGGCGTCTGTCGCGACTACGCTCATCTCGCGATTGCATTCTGCCGTTGCATGAACATTCCGGCACGCTACTGCACGGGCTATCTCAGTGATGTCGGTACGCCGCTGCCGTATCCGCCCGGCGACTTTGCGGCCTGGTTCGAAGCCTGGATCGGCGGCCGCTGGTACCTCTTCGACCCGCGCAACAACGAGCCGCGCATCGGGCGTGTGCTGATGGCACGCGGTCGCGACGCTTCCGACGTCGCGATCGCCACGACGTTCGGACCGAACACGCTGCAGAGCTTCCGGGTCTGGACCGACGAGGTCCCGGGGACGGGCAACTGATGTCTTTTCTGACGGTGAGTCACCGTACGGTCTATCGCTACCGCGAGCCCGTCGTTCTCGGCGAGCATCGAATGATGTTCCGCCCGCGCGAGAGTCACGATCTGCGTCTGCTTCGAAGCAGCCTCCAGATTTCTCCAACTCCGGCAAGCCTGCGCTGGCTGCACGACCCGTTCGACAACTCGGTCGCGATCGCGACATTCGAAGGCGCGACGATCGAGCTCCGCTTCGAGAGCGCCGTGACGCTCGAGCACAGCGACAGCAGCCAGCCCGAGTACCTGCTCGAGCACTACGCACGAACGTATCCTTTTCGCTACTCCGACGAGGATTTTCCGAATCTCGCGCGCGCTCTCAGCCCGCATTTCGAAAACTCAGTTGTGGCGGCGTGGGCGCTGCGATTTCTCGATCCTGCCGCAACCACCGGAACGATGGCGATTCTCAGGGCCATGACGCGCGGCATTCAGGAGGAGCTCAAATACACCCGGCGAGTCGAGAAAGGCGTGCAAAGCCCGGCGGAAACCCTTCAGACCGGCAGCGGCAGCTGCAGGGATTTCGCGGTCCTGATGATGGAGGCGACCCGCTCTCTCGGGATCGCCGCCCGCTTCGTCAGCGGCTATATCTTCACGCCCGACGACGCGGGACTCGCCGGGGGCGGCGCCATGCACGCCTGGATGCAGGCCTATCTGCCGGGCGCCGGCTGGATCGACTTCGACCCGACGAACCGCATCATCGGCAACCGCAATCTCATCCGCGTCGCGGTGGCGTGGTCGCCGGAGCACGTACTGCCGCTCTGGGGCACCTTCTCCGGCCCACCCGACAGCTTCATCGCGATGGACGTCGAGGTACGCGTGGCCGAGGCGACGGAGCAACTGGCCGCGTGACGCCGGCGCGCATCCTTCACGCGCAGGGCCGCGGACGATTCGTGTTGCTCTGCGATCACGCGAGCAATCACATTCCCGCGGAGCTCGGCAATCTCGGGCTGCCCGCAAGCGAGCTCGCGCGCCACATTGCCTGGGACATCGGTGCCGCCATCGTTGCCGAAACCCTGTCGGAGCTGCTGGATGCGCCCGCAATTCTCTGCGAGACCTCGCGTCTCGTGATCGACTGCAACCGGCAACTCGGGGCCCCTTCGCTGATTCCCGTCGTCAGCGACGGCACGCCGGTGCCGGGCAATACTGCACTCAGCGGCGCGCAGCGCACGGAGCGCATCGAACGCTGGTTCCGGCCCTATCACGACGCCGTCGAGTCCGTGCTGCTCGAGCGCGCCGCTCTCGGGACGGAATCGATTGTGATCGCAGTGCACTCGATGACGCCGTCGCTGAACGGCCAGGCGCGGCCGTGGCAGATCGCCCTGTCGAGCCACGCGGACCGCCGCCTTGCCGATCCCGTGCTCAAGGCTCTGCGGGCCCCGGGCGATGTCGTCGTCGGTGATAACGAGCCGTACCGCATCGACTCCGGCGTGGATTACAGCATTCCCTTCCATGCCATGCGCCGCGGGCTTCTGCACCTGCAGGTGGAGTTTCGCCAGGACGAAATCGCGGATGCCGACGCCGGACGCCGCTGGGCAGGTCGTTTCGCCAAGGCTTTGAGCAGCTGCGCGTAGCGCCAGGCTGTCGCGCCGCGAGCCTTCACCGCCCTACCGCGCTTCCCTGAGTTTCCTCATCACCCGGTCCTCGACCCACTGCGCGCTCCACCAGTCGACCGGCGTAATCGCCTGGCCGTTCAACAGCATCGTGAAGTGCAGGTGATCGCCGCCCGCGAGTCCCGTCGCGCCGCTGCGGCCGAGCATCTGCTCCTTGGCGACGGCATCACCGTCGGCAACATCGATCGAGGACAGATGCGCATAGAGCGACATGAGCCCCATGCCGTGATCGACGATGACGCAGTTGCCGTAGATGCCGAGCCAGCCCGCGTGCACGACGATGCCTGAATTCGCCGACGTGACCGGGGCCGCCGATGTCGAGGCGAGGTCATAGCCCAGATGCGTCTGATGATCGACGACCTCGCCGTTGTGGCGGTACTCGCGCCGGTCGGCAAAGCCCGACTCGACGGCCGTGTTGATGAGCTGCTTGAACGCCCCTTCCCAGAGAATCCTCGGCGACGTGCGCGCGGCGAGCGCCTCGATATAGGCGTCATTCTGGCGCCGCATCTCGCGATTGATCTCCAGATAGGAGCCCAGAAGATTGGTCGGATCCGCGACGTCGAAATCCGGCGAGTTCTGCAGAATTGCCGGTACGACGCGCGCGAGAAACTCGTCGCTGACGTCGATCGTGCTCGCACGAAACTCCTTGTCGAAGATTCGCTTGTCGAAGGTCGCCGTGGACTCGTTGCCCAAGGCATCGCTCGCAAACACCGTGATCGGCGTATTGCGGTCCTGGTCCCAGGTCAGCGCGAAGAAAGCGACGAAGAGCGAGTCATCGGCGCCCGCGACGCCGGCGCCTGCCGCCGGGAAGCCGGGATAGAAGTCCTCGCCGACGCGCACGCCCGTGCTGGCGGCCGCAGGCGACACACGGTAGACGACGAGCTCGGTGCCGCCGTGGTTGACGTAATGGAATTGCGACTGAACCGAGACGATTGGAGGCCTCAAGCTCACGCGGAACTGGTGCGTCGCGGTGCCCTCGGCGTGGCGATAGCCGAAGAGCACGGGCCGAACGGCGCGCGCGTTGAGCGTCGCGTCGCCCTCGCGCAGCTGTTCGTAGTTCTCGCGGCCGAGCGGCGCGCGCAGGATCAGCCTGTCCGTGCTCTCGGTAACGAGCGTGGCCGTGCCGGCCGCGAGGCTCGCCACCGCGATGTGCTCCGTGCCCTGGTCGAGCGTGATCTCGAGCTCGTCGAGTTTTCCGCCCGGGGTCTCGATCTCGAGCACGAGCTCGCCGACTCGCCCGACGGCCGTGGGTTCGATGAACGTGAGCACGGGTCCCGGAGCCTTGCCGGCCATGAACCAGAGGACGGCCACGCCAATGGCGCAGCCGGCGACGACGATACCAACGAGATATTTCCACATGGCGCGGATTCTAGCAGTCCGCGCCGCGCTGCCCCTATACTTGTCGCACTCATCGATGGGGGAAAAAGAATGACTCGTCAGCGAATGACTCGCGAACGTGCGTCGATCGCAATCGTCACCGCGCTTCTCGTTTCTCTGCCCGCAGCAGCCCAGCAGGATGTGCCGTTCAACGGCGGCATTCCCGTCGCGCCCAGCGGTCTCGTCCGGCCGCTCGGCGACGGGCCCTTCGAATTCAAGACCGGCGAGGACATGGACATTCAGGTCACCGTCATCACGCAGGCGATCGAAACGCCCTGGAGCCTCGCCTTCATCGGCCCGAACGACATGCTCGTGGCGACGCGTGGCGGCCAGATCCGGCGCATCACGAACGATCGACTGCAGGCGGCGCCCGTCGCGGGCGGACCGGCCTCGTTCTCGGGCGGCACTTCCGGCCTGCCCGGCGCCGTGCACGGCTACATGGATCTCGTGCCGCATCCGGATTTCGCCGATAACCGGCTCCTTTATCTGAGCTACACCAAGCCCCTCGGCGAAGGCCGTAACGGTCTTGGGATCGGCCGCGCGCGCTGGACCGGCTCGGCGCTCGACGACTTCGAGGACATCTACGTCGGCGAGCCCGGCACGGGCGGCCCTTCGCGGATTGCCTTCGGCCTCGACGGCACGCTGTATTTCTCCGCCTCGGGCGGCAACTCGCAGACGCTCGACAACATCGGCGGCAAGGTGCTGCGCATCAATGACGACGGCAGCATCCCGAAGGACAACCCCTTCGTCGACGAGGCGGGCGCGCGCGGCGAGATCTTCACGCTCGGCCACCGCAACACGCTCGGCCTCACGGTGCACCCGGTCACGGGCGCGGTCTGGCAGAACGAGAACGGTCCGAACGGCGGCGACGAGGTCAATATCCTCGAGCCCGGCGGCAACTACGGCTGGCCGGTCGTCAGCCTCGGCCGCGACTACCGCGGAGCCTGGGCGTCGCGCGACAATCGCGGGCCGACGAATGGCGACTTCATCGGTCCCGTCGTCTACTGGACGCCCGCAATCGCCGTATCCGGCATGGTCTGGTACACCGGCGACGCTCTGCCGAAGTGGAAGGGCGATCTCTTCGTCGGCGGACTGCGCTATGGCGAGATCTTCGGCACCGGCAGCCTGAGCCGCGTGCTGATGAACCAGAACTTCGAGGAGCTGCGGCGCGAGTCGCTGCTCGAGGAGCTGCACCAGCGGATTCGCGATGTGCGGCAAGGGCCCGATGGGCTGCTATACGTGATCACCGACGAGACCGCGGGCGCGGTGCTCCGGATTGCGCCGGCGAACTGAACGATCTCGCGGACTGACCGGCCGTGAGCGCCAGCACAGGTCGCTCCGGCTCAGACAGTCCTCGCGCGCCGGGTAGGCGCGCTGCGGAACTCGCCCGAGCGACCTGTCCTGACACTCACGGCCTGCGGTGGCGCGGAGGGAGATCGAAAATGACGACGCATTCGTATCTGACGTTGCTTCGTGGTCCCTTGCCCGGTCGCGCGCGACACGTCTCCGCGGCACTTGCGTGCGTCGTCCTCGGCGCTCTGCCGGTCGCGGCGCTCGCGCATCATGCGTTCTCGACGGAGTTCGACGAGTCGCTCTCGGGCGAGGTCGACGGCGTCGTCACCAAGGTCTGGTGGGCGAATCCGCACGTCCGTTACGACGTCGATGTCACGCTCGAGGACGGCACGATCGAGCAGTGGTCGCTGCATCCGCCCGGCAATCTGCCCACCTACAGGCGCCAGAACTGGACGGAAGAGACGCTCGCGGCTGGCGATCACGTTCATGCGACGGGCAATCTCGGACGCGGCGGATCGAAGAAACTCTATGCGACCTGCATCCATCTCGACAGCGGGCGCGATCTTGGCGAGTGCGTTGCCTCGTTCACGACGAGCGAAGTCACGGCGGACCCGGATCGCGTGCACACCTATGCGGCGGCGGAATTCCCCGTCGACATCACGGGCTTCTGGGACAACCGCTACCTTTTCCAGCGCACCGTCGACGATTTCCAGCCGAAGCCGATGCCAATGACGCCCGAGACGGCCGCGCTCTATGCGGGTCGCCGCTATGGCGACGACTCGGCACTCCGCTGCCTGCCCGTCGGTCTGCCCCGCATCTTCGGCTCGCCTTACCCCGTCGAGGTACTGAACGCGGGCTCACACTACGTGATGGTATTTCTGCAGGACAACACACCGCGCCGCGTATATATGGACGGGCGCACGGCCCCGACCGACCAGCCGTTGAGCTCGATGGGATTTTCAACCGGGCATTGGGAAGACCGTACACTGGTCATCGAGACGACACATCTCGCGCCGGGCTGGCTCGACGGATCCGGCTATCCGATGACCGGTGGCGACGGCACGCGCATCGTCGAGCGTTGGGCGGTCGCCGACGACGGACTGACCATCTCGCGATCGATGACCGTACACGACACCGCTTACACGGCGCCGCTCGTCCGCACGCGCGGCTCGCAGCGCGGCAATCCCGCCGAGCTCGTCGAGAGCCCGCCCTGCGATTCGACGACCTTCTATTACGAGCTCTTCGAAAACGGCGAGCTCGAGGAACGATTCGAACAACTCTGACGCCCCGGCTCGCGCTCGTCGAAGCGGCCGCGGCCCGACCGGTGGTAATTGCCCCGGCTACATAATTCGACTTTGCTGGCATTTGCGGTCGACTATTCGTTATAACTCGCCCAATGGATCTGCGTGCCCTGAACTATTTCGTCAGGAAACCCATCAGGCTCTGGTGGCTGCTGCTGCCGCTCATGGGCTTCGAGTCCGTGGTGTCAGAGAATCCGCTGACGCCGTCTGACCAGGGATTCCTCGACCGCGCCGTGATCGGTGACTGGGCAGCCGCGACTGACGAGCAACGCAAGCCTGCGCTGAGTGTCGCGCGCGCGGAGTCCGGCCTCCTCGAAGTTCGCGCTTACTTTCACGACAGGGAGGGCGTTCCCTACCTGCGGTATCGCGCCTACTCGTCACGGCTGGGCGACGATACCTATGCCAATCTCGAACTTGTCGGCTACGGCTGCGTCGATTGCGACGGGGCGCAGCTCACGAGGATACGCACGCAGGTCTTCGACCCATTGGGCCAGATCCTCGGCCGCACCGGCGCCACCTGCACGTTCATCCTCGTGAAGTACGAGCACACGGCGGACGACCGCCTCATCGTCTACCCCTATGGCGACGGCGATTTCGTAAAGCTTGCCGTCGAGCAGCAGCGTCTAGCGGGCCGGCTCTTCGGCAATAACGCGGGCCGGCTGGCCGGTGCACCCTGCATCACGGATACGGCCGAGAGGCTCCGCGAGTTTTACGCGCAGAATGCGGCGGCGCTCTTTCCGGAGGCCGGAGCGGAAGTCTTCGTCAGGCAGCACGGGGTCGCGACGTCGAGATAAGGTATTTCTCGTCATTTTTGACGAGTTAACTTGATTTATCAGTTTAACTCGCCATAATTGGCGATTATGAGAATCCTGGACGACAGCGCTGACGCCGCGGCCCTCATCGAACTCGGGCAGCGACTGACGCGAGCCCGCCTCGACCGGAACCTGACCCAGGCCGATCTTGCACGCGAAGCCGGCGTCGCAAAACGCACCGTGGAGCGTCTCGAAGCCGGGGAGTCCACCCAGCTCGCCAATCTGCTGCGCATGCTGCGCGCGCTCGACCTGCTCGGGCGTCTCGACGCGCTCGTGCCCGAAAGCCTGCCGAGCCCGGTCGAGCAGCTGCGCCTCGAGGGACGCAAACGCGAGCGGGCGCGACGCGCGACGACGCGTGCCGGCGCCGATTCCTGGACCTGGGGTGACGAATCGTGAGCGTGCTCGCAGCCGTCAAGCTCTGGGGCCGCACGATCGGCGCCGTCTCGCAAGCCGACGATCGCGACTACGCGGCATTCCAGTACACGCCCGAGTTCGCCGCGAGCCGCTACGAGGTCTCGCCGATTGTCATGCCGCTCTCAAATGGTGTTTACACCTTTCCCGAGCTGCCGCGCGAATCCTTCCACGGCCTGCCCGGACTGCTTGCCGACTCCCTTCCCGACCGTTTCGGCAACGCGCTGATCGACGCCTGGCTCGCCAGTCAGGGCCGATCGCCCGCGAGCTTCGGCCCCGTAGAGCGGCTCTGCTATGTCGGCACGCGCGGCATGGGCGCGCTCGAGTTCGAGCCGGCGACCGGACCCGATCCGCGCGACGGCGATCGCATCGAGGTCGACGCGCTCGTAAGGCTCGCCGGCGAAGTACTTACCGCGCGGCGCGACATGCGGGGCAGCTTCGACGGCGGCGAACGCCGCGGCGCCCTCGCCGACATCCTGCGCGTCGGCACCTCGGCCGGCGGCGCTCGCGCCAAGGCAGTCATCGCATGGAACCCGCAGACCAATGAGGTGCGTTCCGGCCAGGTCGACGGCACGAACGGCTACGAGCACTGGCTGATCAAGTTCGACGGCGTCAGCGGCAATCGCGACAAGGAGCTCGAGGACCCGAAGGGCTACGGCGCAGTCGAATACGCCTATCACCTCATGGCCGTAGCCGCCGGCATCGGGATGAGCGAATGCCGACTGCTCGAGGAGAACGGCCGGCGGCACTTCATGAGCCGGCGCTTCGACCGCATCACGAACGGCGGCAAGCTGCACATGCAAACGCTCGGTGCGCTCGCGCACTTCGATTTCAACCAGGCCGGAGCGTATTCCTACGAGCAGGCGATGCAGCTCATGCGTCAGATCGGCCTCGGCATGGACGCGATCGAGCAGCAGTTTCGTCGCCTGGCATTCAATATCGTCGCGCGCAACCAGGACGATCACGTCAAGAACATTGCATTTCTCATGGATCGGACGGGCACGTGGTGGCTCGCACCCGCCTACGACGTGACCTACAGCTACAATCCGGACGGACGCTGGACGAGCCGCCACCAGATGACACTGAACGGGAGACGCGACGGGTTCACGATCGAGGACCTCGAGGCCGCCGGACGCGCGGTCTCGCTCAAACGCGGCCGCGCGCGCGAGATCCTCGACGAGGTGTCGGGCGCCGTTGCGCGCTGGCCCGAGTTCGCATCCCGGGCTTCCGTGGACGCGGCGCATGTCGCCGGCATCCAGGCAGCGTTGCGGCTCGGGCTCGGAGCAGGGCACGCGGGGAGTCGTTCGTCGCCGTGAGTGCCGACGCAAATGTCATCATCGTGGTTGCGCCGCTCTTCCTGGCTGCAATCGTCATCTTCGTGCTCAGCGTTCATGTCCGCGGCAAGATCCTTTTCCGCTCGCTCGCCGAACAGGTCGACCCCGAACTCTGGCGCTCCCTCGGCGCGCCGCAGTCGAGCCTCGCGGCATACCGCGACCCCAAACGGCGCTGGCGCCAATTCATCCGCAGCGGGGAGTACCGGCGCCGCCTCGACCAGGACCTCGTCGACCAGATCGACGATAACCGAAGGCGCACGAAGCGCATGCTCGTGATCTTTGCCATCGCCATCGTGTTGCTGTCCTTCCGGTTCTGGCCCTTGCTTGCATCGCCGTAGACGCGCGTTCGGTACCCTGATTTCGGTCGTTCTTCAGCCTGCATTAACAGTAAATAACGGTTAATGTCTTTCACGGCCGCAACAGCGGCGCATACTTGGGGCCGATGACTCGCGCGACCGTGAAAGGGACGTCATGAATCGACTCGTAAAAGCCGTTATTGCCCTGGCGCTCGCGGGAATTGCGGTGCCCGCCTTGTCACATAACGCCATCTGCGACTGCTTCCTCAACGACGACGGCACGATCACCTGCGAGGGCGGCTTCAGCGACGGGGCAAGCGCCACCGGCATCCCGTTGCGCGTACTCGACAGCGACGGCAAGGTCCTGATCGAGGGCGTGATGAGCGAGAAGAGCGAATTCACCTTCGCCAAGCCCACGGTCGACTTCCGCGTCGAGTTCGACGCCGGCGAAGGCCACGTCGTCAAGATCGATGGCAGGGATATCGAGGAGTAGGGTCATGACGCGCCCCTCGACCCGCCGCGCCAACCCGGCCTGGCCCGCGATCGCTGCTACCCTGACTTCCTTCGCGCTGATCCAGCCCGCAGCGGCGCACTTCCAGCTCGTCTATACCCCGGAAGCCGCGCTCAACGAATCGGCGGCCATCCCGCTCGCGCTAGTCTTCGCCCATCCCTTCGACAACGGCATCACGATGGACATGGGCGTTCCCGAGGAGTTTTACGTCGTGAGCCAGCGCGGCCCGGAAGCCGAGCGCGAGACGACGGATCTCCGCGAGTTCCTCGAGCCGATCGTCTGGGCGGGCATCGACACCTCGGCCCAGGCCTATGTCGCGAACCCGCCGCGCCGCATCACGCGCTCGCTCGGCGACTACACCTTCGTACTCAAGCCGGCGCCGTACTACGAGGGCAACGAGGACAAATACATCCAGCAGATCACCAAGACCGTCGTCAACATCGGCGGGATTCCCGGCGCCTGGGACGAACCGCTCGGGCTGCCCGTCGAGATCGTGCCGCTCGACAAGCCCTACGCGAACTGGGTCGGCGGCGTTTTCCGCGCCGTGGTGCTCGCGAACGGCGAGCCCGTACCGCACGCCGAGGTCGAGATCGAGTATCTCAATCACGAGCCCGACATTGCCGCGCGGCGCTTTACGCCCGAGGGCAAAGTCGCGCCGCCGCAGGGCTCCTTCGTGACTCTGAGCATCCGCGCCGACGCGAACGGCCAGGTCATGATCGGTCTCCCGGCGGCCGGCTGGTGGGGAATCTGCGCGCTCAACCTCGACGACGGCCTGACGCACGAGGGCAAGGAGCTGTCGCTCGACGCCGTGCTCTGGGTCAAGGCAACGGCGATGACGCCCTGAGGGCGCTGCGATGACAGCGACGACGATCGAGGTTCAACCGAGCGGCAGCCGCGGCGAAAGCCTGTTGCTCGCCGGCGCGGCGGTCGCGATCTGCACCGTCCTCGCATTCTACGTGCGCGTCGAGGGGCGGAATGACGAGCCGGACCCGATCCAGGAATGGCAGGTCAGCGCCTTCAACACGCTGACGGGGGCCGACCAGGCAATCTACAACTCGCTCTACACCGTCAAGGACGAAATCCCGTACATCTACGACGATATCAACATGTTCAACGAGCCCGGCCAGAAGTTCCGTTGGCCGAGCCTCGAAGTCTTCCAGGACTACCTGCTGCCGCCGTTTTTCCGCGACACGAGCTGGGAGCAGAACGGCTCGCTCGAGTGGTCGCTCTTCGAGCCGCTCGCCGAAGGCGAGATGCAGGGTTCGACTATGTATCTCGGCACGGACGGCCGACTGCCGAACCAGGGATCCTTCCTGCTGGTGATCGGCCATGTGCATGCCGGCATCACCAACAACAACGCGATCCAGATCTGGTGGAACGCGGCCAACCACGTCGAGATGCCGGAAAGCGGGTTTCGCGACGGCCTGATTCTCGCGGGCTGGAAGGAAGCCGTGCCCTACAGCGGGGCCGAGGAAGTCGAAAGGATCTACGGAGACTGAGCGATGGCGCGAGTTCTGAAATGGCTGGCGATTGCCGCCGCGGCCCTGACAACCGGCACCGCCGCGGCCGAGCCGCTGCGCGTCGGCATCACGCTCCACCCTTATTACAGCTTTGTCGCCAACATCGTCGGCGACCGCGCCGAGATCGTGCCGCTGATCGACGCCAACTCCAATCCGCACGGCTACATGCCGCAGGCAGCCGACATGATCCGGATCACGACGATGGACGTGCTGGTCGTCAACGGCATCGGCCACGACAGCTGGGCTTTCGAGATTCTCGACGCGGCCGGCGTGCGCGATACTCTCAAGCTCATCTACGCCAACGACGGCGTCTCGCTGATTCCCGTCGCCGGCGATCCGAGCGGCGCCCGCGTCGTCAATCCGCATACCTTCATCTCGACGACGGCCGCGATCCAGCAGGTCTACACGATTGCGCGCCAGCTCGGCGAGCTCGATCCCGACAACGCGGCGTTCTTCCGCGACAACGCGCGGCAGTACGCGCTCGAGATCCGCCGGCTGCGCTCCGAGTTCGATGCCAAGATCGCGGGCGCCGACCTCTCGAACTTCCGCTGCGCGACGATGCACTCGGGCTACGACTACATCCTCCAGGAGCTCGGCCTGCAGGTCACGGCCGTGATCGAGCCGCGCCACGGAGTCGAGCCGACGGCGCGCCAGCTCGCCGACACGATCGACCGTATCAAGGCCTCGAATGTCAACGTGCTATTCGCCGAGAAATACTTCGCGAGCGCGCTCTCCGACACGATCCGCAGCGAAACCGGCGTGCAGATGTACTCGATCTCGCATATCTCGAGCGGCGAGTACACGGCGGGAAAGTTCGTCGAGGAGATGCGCGAGAACCTCGACACGCTCGCGCGCGCGATCCGCGACACGGCGCCGCCGCCATGAAGGGCCCATCGATCGTCTTCGAGAACGTCTTTCTCTCGCTCGGCAATACGCGGATTCTCGAGAACGTCAGCTTCAGAGTCGGTTCGGGCACGATTCACTGCATCGTCGGCGCCAACGGCGGTGGCAAGACCTCGCTGATCCGCTGCCTGCTAGGGCAGATGCCGCATTCGGGGCGCATCGCGATCGACTGGCAGGCGGCACCCGTCACGGGCTACGTGCCCCAGGCGCTGAACTTCGACCAGACGCTGCCACTGACAGTTCGCGACTTCATCGCCCTGACCTGCCAGCGCCGGCCCGTCTTTCTGGGAGTGCCGCGCGCGCAACGCGAGCTCATCGACGCGGCGCTCGAGCGCGTCGGACTGTCGGGCAAGAGCCGTTTCCGCCTCGGCAGCCTCTCGGGCGGTGAGCGCCAGCGCGTGCTCTTCGCGCAAGCGCTCATTCCCGAGCCCTCGCTGCTCGTGCTCGACGAACCAATGGCCGGGCTCGATCTCGCGGGCAAGGAGATTCTCGAGGAGGCGATCGGCGCCTTTGCCGCGGGCGGCGGCACGGTCCTCTGGATCAACCACGACATCGTCCAGGTGCGGGAGGTCGCGGACTCGCTGACCTACATCGACCGACGCGTGCTGCTCGATGGCGCGCCGGCCGAAGCGCTCGCGAGCGGGGCGGCGCTCGAGCTCTTCCCGACACTCGTGGCGAAGCGTCCGGCGGAACAGAGAGCAAGCGCGTCATGAGTGAGCTCTACGACATTCCCCGCCAGTTCCTCATCGACCTCGCCGACCGCGGCGTTATCCACTACACCTTTCTCTACGCCTTCGTCGTCAACGGCTTCCTCTGCGCCATCGTCATCGGCCCGCTGCTCGGCGGCATCGGCACGATGGTCGTCGCCAAGCGCATGGCGTTCTTCTCCCAGGCTGTCGGCAACGCCGCGCTGACGGGGGTCGCGATCGGCGTCATCATCGGCGAGTCGTACACGGCGCCCTACTTCTCCATGTTCAGCTTCTGCATCCTGTTCGGGCTGCTGCTGAACTTCACGAAGAACCATACGAAGATGTCGTCGGACACGCTGATCGGCGTGTTCCTTTCGATCTCGCTCGCGATCGGCGCGACGGTGCTGCTCTGGGTGTCGGCGAAGGTGAACACGCACATCCTCGACACTGTGATGTTCGGCTCGATACTCACCGTGGACGACACCGACATCACGGTGCTGCTCCTGACGACTTTGCTCATCGCATGCGTCGCCCTGCCGCTCTACAACCAGATGCTGCTCGCAAGCCTGAACCCGAGCCTCGCGCACGTGCGCGGCATAAGGGTCAAATTGCTCGAGTACGTTTTTGTCCTGCTGCTCACGATCCTGACGGTCGCCTGCGTCAAGATCATCGGCGCCGTGCTGGTCGAGGCGCTGCTCCTGATCCCGGCCGCGGCCGCGCGCAATCTCAATCGCTCGATCAAGGGCTTCGTGCTCTGGAGCATCGTATTCTCGACGGCGAGCTGCCTCATCGGCGTCTGGGCGCCGATGCGCTTCGAAATTCCCGTGCCCTCGGGCGGCGCCATCATTCTGACGGCGGCCGCGATCTTCCTCGTCACGTTGGTCATCCGCATGACCGTGCCGCGATTCCGGGAGGCCAGCATCTGATGGCCCGCGCGACACAAAGTCCCGCCTGGCCAAGGATTGTGGCGGCAGCGATCTCACTGCTGGCGCTTGGCGCTCCGGCACGGGCCGAGACCGTGCTCACCGGCACCCAGGCCACCTATTCGTTGACGAGCGCGCTCGTCGCGAACACCGGCATCGAAGTCGCCAACGTCCCCGCGGACGGCCGCGAGCTCGCACTGCTGACCGACTACATCGGGCGGCGCATGGATCGGCTGGGGCCCGACTTCGCGGCGGCCACGGCCGTTGTGTCCCTGACCAACGCCCTGCCCGGCGACCCGCTGTACCGCTTCGCGCGCGAGGCGAACGTCCGCATCGTGAATATCGACGCCGCCCTGCCCTGGTCCCTGTCGATGCCGGGCGTCGCGCTCACGGAAAGCCCGCGCTCGACCGTCGACTGGGGTAGCGAAACCGACACGCCGGCCTCGGCGACCGCGCCCTACTTCTGGCTCAGCATTGCGAACGCGATCCGCATGGCCGACATCATCGCCCACGACCTCGGCCGGATCTTCCCCGAGTCGGCCGCGCCGATCGCCCGGAATCTCGACGCGCTCAAGCGCGAGCTGCTGGCGCTCCGCGGCGACTATCAGAATCGGCTCATCGAGCTCGACGACGACACCGTATTCGCGCTGACCGGCGACTTCGTCTACCTGACGAACGACCTCGGCCTGTATGTCGACGGCTACTTCATCAAGCAGGACATCCGCTGGACCGAGGACGACCTCGCGGCGCTGACCCGGCATCTGCGCGAGCATGATATCCACGTCGTGATTCACAAGTGGGAACCGAGCGAGGCAATCCAGGCCGCGGTCGCCTCGGCCGATGCGACGATCGTCGTGCTGCAGTCGGGCGATCCCGGCATGGTCGTGGACGACGCTCTCGCGCGAGACGGCTTGCAGCGGATCCTCGCGGACGATCTCGAAGCGCTCCATTCCGCGCTCGCGCAGTAGCCCTCCGCAACCTTCGGCCCGCTCCGGGGACCGCGTCAGGGCAAAAGGAGCAGACCGGCGATCAGGTTGAACGCCGCGTGGAAGACGATTGGCGCTAGCAGACCGCCGCTGCGCCTCGCGATGAAGCCCGCGACGAGCCCCATCAGGAAAATATAGATCAGACCGCTCGCATCCAGGTGCATGGCCGCAAACAACACGGCTTGCAGGACATTTGCGGCCCAGAAGGAAATGTGACGGGAGAACGTCGTCAACAGAACCTGTCGAAATAGAAACTCCTCCGCCACCGGCGCCGCGATGGCGATTAGCCAGAACGTCGTGAGAACGCCAAACTCCTGGTTCACTTGCTCGAGCATTTCCCATTGCAGGCTTCCCTCACCGAGCGCCGACGGTGCATCAGAGCTCACGAGCCAGAAAATGATCAGCGGCGCGCGAAGCACGACCGCCACGAGCGACGCAATGATCAGGGCCCGGGGAACCGACCACCTTGCAGACACCGGCTCGCGCCGCACGGCGATCCAAACGAGCGGCAGGAACAGCGCGAGTTGGATGAACCACTGGGTAACGAACGAACGGGCAAAAAGGCCCGAATCGACATCGATTCCCCAGGCCGTCTCCTGCTGCGTGAAGAAACTGAGCGGGCCGGCGCAATACAAGCTGAGCAACGAGGCACTTCCGAGCGCACACATGCCGTACCAGGCGTGCCTGAGCCTGAGGCCGGCGGTTGCATCCGGCAGCCCTTTGCGCACGCGCAGCACGAGACCCCGATAGTGAACGAAGCTGACGGGAATCGCCGCCGCCAGGCCAACGAGCGCGAGCGCCAGGACGAAGCCGAGCAGCCCGAGCAGATCGCGGGCACGCCAGGATAATGCGGGATGCTCGAAGAAGAGTGCCACGCGATTGACAGCCATGGGATCGGCCGACCAGCCGGCATCGCGCAGCGACTCATAAGCCTCCCCGGCCTGGATTGCCGTCCCGTGCACTATCTCGAAACGGAATCTTTCAAGCTGGGGGTTCTGGAGATAGCCGGGATTCTCAACTGCGGCCGCGAACTCTTCGCGGGCGTCGTCGATATTCCCGGTGTTGCGCAACGCCACGGCGACTGTGTAGGTGTCGTAATAGGCCGCACTCTCCTTGAGTTGCCGGTACAGGTCGGCCACGCCAGCGCCATCACCGGCGAGCGCCAGGAGTCGAATCTTGTCTGCGAAGTACCAGGGGCTCTCGCCGGGAGTGTGCCGGTCGAAAGGCGAACGCAAGATACGGATGGCGCCGGCCTTGTCGCCCATGTCGATGAGACTCGCCGCTGCGATTACGCGGACATCGGCAGACTCATCAAGCTCAAGTGCATGCACTGCGAAGGGTCCGGCGAGTGGGTTGCCGACCGAGTCTGCCGAGGTCGCCAGCATCGCGTAGAGCCGTGCCGTCTGTGCGCGAGTCCAGCCTTGCCGGAGAGTGCTTTGATCGTAAGGCCGGGCGGCTTCGAGAAGGTCATCTCCATAGAAACCCTCGAGCCGAAAAAGAATGGCTTCGGGATGATTGAAGAATCCGGCATCGACTTCAGCGCGACAGTCATCTCCAAGCGCGTAAACCTCATCGAGCCACGAGAGGTACTCATTGCCGTAGGCGAACTCGTCGATGAAGCGACAGCGATCAATCCGCCGCGCGACATCGAATGGTCGGGACTCAATCTCGGCTTCGTACTCTCCGAGCATTGCCTGGAAGGCGAGCTCTAACTCGCCGTCGAGCGATTCGAGCCTCAAGACCGAGTCGGTTTGGCCCGGAAGCTCAAGAAGCTGCGCACCAGCGGGCGCACTCGCAATGAGGACAACCAGAGCACAGCTGACGATCGGCCGGATCACCGCACGCTTTGCCTCATTCCGGGAGCCGATACGCGAGTCCGGAACGATAGCTGTCGAGACGCGACCGGAAATCGGCGAGTCTGGGATCGAGATCGGGGGGCGACGAGCCCGGCTCGCGCTCTGCGCTCAGCTGGGCAATGGCTGCTTCCTGGGTCGCGATTGCGTCGTCGAACCTCCCGGCCTCGGCATAGGCGGCAGCAAGGGTGTCAAGACGCGTGGCCGATACCATATCGGAAGAAGCCAACAGATCCTCCATGACCTCGACGGCCAGCGGTCCATTGCGAAATAGCTCTTGGGGCGCTACGGCGTAGCGCCATGCAATGTCGTTTAACTCTTCCGCAGAGGAGGTAGCGATGATCTCCGCACGCAATTGCTCCGCGAATTCCAAATCGCGTTCGACTCCGAGCCCATCTTCCGTGATATCGGCGAGCAGCAATGTCGCCGTGGCATCGCCCAGATCGACTGCTTTCGAAATCCACTTCGCGGCGAGGACGAAGTTCTGCTCGCCGTGCTGGCCGAGCAGATACTGGTAACCGAGCTCGCGCGCCGCGTCCTTGTCCTCCTCGGCCACGAGCTCGAGCAAGTAGAACGCCTTGGCGTAATCGCGCCGCACGGCATCGTGGAAGTGCAGTATGCCTAGCTCGCGCTGGGCATCGGGATTGCTGAGCTCGGCGGCACGCGTCAGGAGTTCATAGCGCTTGGAGTCGTCAGCCTCGACGCCGAGCCCGTTCCCGTACAATTCGGCCAGCTCGAACATGGCGAATGCGTCACCCTGATTGGCTGCGGCCTCGAACCAGACACGTGCCTGCAGGAAATCCTGCTCGACCTGCTCGCCGAACAAATGCAGCCCACCGAGAAAGACCTGAGCCTTGTAGTTTCCAAGCTCGGCAGCTCTGCGGAGCATGCGAACCGCCTCATCCTTGGACTGCGGAACACCTTCTCCGTACCAGAGCATCGAGGCCAGCTGCTCCATCGCCGCGCTACTTCCTGCAACAGCAGCCTCCGTCAACTCGGGCACGGCAGCGGATGGACGCAAGCGACCGATCACACCGGACAGCGCGGCGAAAGCCCGCTGCTCGAGCACCATGACGTCCGCGGCGGTTCGGTCGAATCCGGCCGACTCGCCCGCGACATCCTGGGCCCGGACAAAAGGCATCCAGGCCAGAATGGAGAAGAGCAAGACCGCCCACTGCATTAAAAGGCGAGGGCCTGAATAGGCAACCATATCTTTGCGTGATGCTTCATCGCCTCGGAACGCCCGCGAGTCTTACACAGGAGCCCCGAGTTTTCGAGCCATCCGGACCTGCCGGGTCGCGATCCGGAACCGCGGCGATCTATACTGCCTGCACATCACTATCCTGCCAGCAAAAGGAGAACAACCATGCAGGCACGCAACCCTGGTATCGGCTGCTTGAGCCTCATCCTTTCAATGGGACTCGCCGGCATTGCGTCCGCGCAAGGCCTGCCCTCTGACCTCGACGCGACTTCAGGCGCGCGCCTGCCCTACCCCACGCGCGCCGAACTCGGCGAGGCCGGCGCCCGAGTCGCCGACATCTTCGCGCGCAACCCCGCGCCCGAAACACCGGTCAACGGACCCCTCGCATTCGCGGCCTACAACCCCGCCGTCGCCACGGCCTTGCTCGACCTCCACGACGGCGCCGTCACGCAGGGTTCGCTCGACGCGCACGTCCGTGAGCTCGCGATCATGGTTGCCTGCCGCGAGGTGAACTACACCTTCGAATGGAATGCACACGAGCGCTCGGCCCTGAACGCCGGTGTCGAAGCCTCCGTGATCGACGTCGTCAAGACGGATAAAGCGCTCACCGGCCTCAGCGAGCAGGACGCGACGGTGATCCGTTTCGGCCGCGAGCTGCTGCGCGAACACCGCATGAGCTCGGAGACGTTCGCGAAATCAGTCGAGCTCTTCGGCGAGCGCGGCGCGATGGATCTCGTCGCCGTGATGATGACCTACGCGGTCAGCGGCTTCTACGCGATCGCCGTCGATGAGCATCCGCCCGGCCAGACGCTGCTCGAGCCGCTGCAGAACCACTGAGCGGCGGCGTGGAGCCGTCAGCTTCGCCCGGCGCGCCTAGAAGCGCCAAGTGTAGCTGAACTTGATCGCGACGTCGGCACTCGTCGAGTGGAACGAGTCGTTCTTCTCTGGATCGGCGAGATTGTGGTTGAAGACGATGTAGCCTTCGCGGCCGGCCTCGGGAATCCAGTGCAGCCGGCTGTTGAAGCCGACGACCTCGGAGAAGTTGTCGTACTGGATCAGGTTGATCCACGACAGCGTTGACGAGAACACGTACTGCGCCGTGAACGAGGTGCTGCGCACGGTAAAGCTACCGCCCGGCAGGTCGACGTCGCGGTACGAGTAACCGCCCTGCAGGCGCAAATTGCGCGACGGCCGCCACTCGATGTTGGTGTTGACCGTCGTGCTCTCGCCGTCGTAGTACTCGCCCGTGCCGCCGCCGAGAAACACCGAGATCTTGCGCTGATTGCCCGAGCGCAGGCCCATGAAAATTCCCTGCCACTGGTAGTCGCCGGCCGGAATGATCACGGGCGGGCCGCCGTCCGAGGGAATGTAGATCGGGAAATCGAAGGGGATAATCTCGCGGTTGTCGTTGAGATTGAGGAAGAGCTGGTCCTGGTAGCGGTTGCCGATGTTGAATCCGAGCTCCGTGTTCCGCCGGTCGAGGCCCCCCGTGTCGAGCCGCTCGGTGCGCCGCGAGTTGCCGCCGACATTGATCTGCCGGATGTAGTCCTCGGCGAAACGCCAGCGGTAGTCGAGATTGCCCTGCAGATTGCGAATACCGCTTTCGTTGACGAAGCCCAATTTGGGATCGAAGTTGGCCTCGATCTGCCTGCCGGAAACGCCGCCGCGCCAGCCCGTATTGTTCGGCGAACTGACGCCGAATCCGTAGGCATTGTTGTCGCCGATCACGCCTTCGTTGTCCGTCTCCTGGGCCCAGGCATTCGCTTCGAGCACCTTGTTGCCGCGCAGGCGCGTATTGCGGTAGTTGAAGTCGGTGCCGAAAGTCCGCGCATCGAAATCTGACAGCGGATCCCCTTCGGTGAAAACGAAGCCGGTATTCGACTCGCCGAGAATATTCGCCGAGAGGCGGCCCACGAAGATGTCGCTCTCCTCTACGTCCTCGAAGCCGTCCTGGTTGACGGCAAGCGCGCCGACGTTGAGGCGGCCCGCGCGTCCCGTGAGCTTCGCGCCCACGTTGAGGTCGACGGGCTGACCCGTGGGGCTCAAGCCGATCCGGCGCGAGAAGAACGGCATCCCGTTCTGGCCGCCGCCACCGCCACCACCACCGCCGCCGCCAAAGCCGCCGAAATTATTGCCGCCGCCGCCGTCAATGCGGCCGAATTCGAAGATGTCGGCGTCCTGGAGAAAGAAATCGCGCTTCTCGGGAAAGAACAGGCCGAAGCGGCTCAGATTGACTTGCCGGTCGTCGACCTCGGTGGCCGAGAAGTCCGTGTTGAAGGTCAGCGCGCCGCCGAGCGAGGGCGTGAACTTGTAGAACACGTCGAGCGAGGGTTCGAGGTCGGACGAGCTCGAGGCCATGGGCCCGTAGATTTGCCGGGCGACCGCGCTTACGGACGGCACGACGTCGAGGCCCAGGCCCTGCTCGAGATCGCGGAAGCCCACGACGGTGCCCGCGATGCCGGGGTTCAATTGCCGGTTGCGCGAGACCCAGGCGAGCGTCTCGTCGTTCCGCTGGATCGTGCGCTCGAAATTGATGCCCCAGGAATCGCTGTTCGGATCGAAGGACAGCGTCTTGAAAGGAATCGCGATCTCGGCGATCCAGCCCTCGCCATCGCGCGTGGCGACGCCTCGCCAGATGCCTTCCCAGTTGCTCTCGAGATCGGAGGTGTCGCTGTAAAGCGCGTCCCAGCGAACTCCGTTCGGATTCACCTGGAAGCGGTAGCCGCTGCGCCTGTCGAGATGCGGATCGATGATGATGGCAAAGCGGTCCTCGCTGCCGAGCGCCTCACCCTGACGCAGAACCTGGGCGGTGATCCGGTCCGGCTGGCTATCCCAGAGGCGCGCCGACACATAGAGCGTTTCGGCGTCGTAGGCGAGCCGGATTTCCGTCCGCTCGCTGGGCTCCGCATATTCGACGGGATTGATCTGGTGCAGATCGCCGAAGGGCTCGATCGCCGACCAGACGGGATCGTCCAGCAGTCCGTCGATGACGGGCGCAGTCTCGATGCGCTGGATCGTGACGCGCTTGTCGCCGCTCGCATCGCCGGTGTCCTCCTGGGAGAACGCGAGCTTGCAACTGCACAGGCAGATCGACAGCAGGAGGTAGTGCGACGAACGCCGTCGCATGCTGAGGAAGAACAAGAATCCTTTCTCCGGAGTACAGAAAATCCCCGGTCCGTATGATACGGGCGCGAACCAGAGTCAAATCCCAAAGATTTCCCGAGAGACCCCGGGATCCTGCGATTACGCCCGCATGAGGCCGAGGCGCGGCGTCAATGCGGACGAGCTATTGGCCGCCCGCGCCCTCGCGCCCGCCGCCCATGCTCAGAACGACGCCGTCCGGCGACGTCGTGCTGATGAACATGCCGCCGGGGTCGCCGCTGATGAGCGGCCGCAGGGATACGGTAATTCTGTCGCCGGGTTCGAGCGTCGTCCGCGACCAGCCGCGTCGCGCGAGGAAGTTCGGGCTCATGCCCTCGAGACCCCAGGTGACCACCGCGCCATCCTCACCCGTCACATCGACCCAGATGAAAATATGCGGATTGGTCCACTGGACCTCTTTCACTACGCCCGTGATGCTGACCTCGGTCTGCATGTTGAACACGGAAAACGAATGGTGCGCCCAGGCGCTGCCGGCTGACATGCCGAGGGCGATGGCGACAATGGCAAGACGTATGCGCATGCAGGTCTCCGGTGTCAGTTCGGCGGCGGCGGCTGGCCGCCCGGATTGTCGAGGATGATGCCTTCCTCGCCGTCGGAGGTGACGAAGTTGCGGTTATTTTCCTCGCAGATGTACTCGGCGATCGTCCAGTCGCGATGGCGCGCGAAGGTGGCCGACGTCGTGTAGGGCTCGGTCAGCGCGAGCGGATCAGTGAAGGTCGTCTCGATGACCATCGTGTCGGGATCGAGCAGGCTGATGCGCTCGATAATCCTGAGCTCGTCGCTGTGCGGGATGCCGCCGATCGTCACGAATTCGTTGAACCCGACCGACTCGGCGACGAGCGTGTCGCCCTCCCAGTGGCCGATCGAAGTCCCGAAGAAAGTCGGGTCGGGAAACTCGGGCAGCTCGCGGCCATCGGTGAAGATGTGCCGGACCTGGGTGAATGCCTCGAGGATGATCGTCACCTTGCCCGGCGTGATCAGGAATTCCATCGGATAAGGCTGGGACATGATTCCCGGCATCGCGGGCGGCAGGCAGTTCGCCATCTGATTCGGAGCCGGCGTCGCGCGCAGCTGATCGCGAAGCGCCGCGTATTCGGGCGTCGGCGAGGCGCCGCCGCGGCCGCCGCCACCGGCAGCCCGCCCAGCGCCGGCACCAGCGGCCCGGCCCGCGCCGGGCGCTCCTGCGGCTGCGCCGCGGCCACGTCCGCCGCCACCGCCGCGTTCCCAGACGCCGCTGAAATCCGGCAGCTCGGCCAGGGCGGCCCAATCCGCAGCGGTCGGCTGCTCGTACACGGCCCACTGCGTCATGGCCGACGTCGCGACCAGAGCGGAGCCGAGACCCATGAGGAGCGCAGTCATGCGATGTTGCATGGCGCGGATCATACCGCCGCGAGCCAGCCGGCGTGAGTACCGGCAACTTTATTTTGCTTGAGCAGGCCCTCCCCGAGCGGGCATCATCGCGGACCCCATGCGCCCGATCGCCATCTCCAAGACCAAGCTGCTGAGCTATCTGCAATGCCCGCGGCGCCTCTGGCTCGCCCAGTATTCGCCCGAGCTCGAGGACGAAGACGCGATCGATCACGCCGCGATCGCCACGGGCCACGTCGTCGGTGCCAAGGCGCGCGAAGTCTACGGACGGGGTGCGGGACATCTCGTCAATCACGATCGCGGGCTGCGCAACGCCATCGCCGAGACCGAGGCGCTGCTCGCCGCAGACGGCAGCGAGCCGATCTTTGAGGCGACGTTCGACTATCAGGGACTGACCGTGCAGGTCGACGTGCTCGACCGCGCAAGCAACGCGCCGCGCGTCGTCGAGGTCAAGTCGTCGACGAAGCCCGACGACCACCATCTCCCCGACTGCGCGATCCAGATCTGGACTCTGCGCCAGCTCGAGCTGCCGGTCGCCGGCACGAGCCTTGCGCTCATCGACAGCAATTTCGTCTACCAGGGTGATGGCAAATACGAAGGTCTCTTCCATGAGATCGACGTGACCACCGACGTCGACGCGATGCTCGCGACCGTGCCCGGCATCGTCGAAGGCGCGCGTGCGACGCTGGCGTCGCTCGAGGAACCCGAGCGCCAGATCGGCACGCACTGCACGAATCCCTATCCCTGTCCGTTCTTTGCCCACTGCGCGGGCCCGCAGGGCGAATACCCCGTGCTCGACCTCGGCGGCAGGAAGGACGCGCTCTATGCATTCATGCGCGAGGGCGTGAGAGATCTGCGCGAGCTCAAGCCCGACCAGCTCAAGAACGCCACGCAGCTCAGGATCTGGCAGCAGACCACTGCGGGCAAACCCTGGCTCGGACCGGAGCTCAAGACTGCGATCGCTGCCCTCGAGTTCCCGCGCTACTTTCTCGATTTCGAAACGATCGCCTTCGCGATTCCGATCTGGGCAGGCACGCGCCCCTATGAGCAGCTGACCTTCCAGTGGTCCTGTCACATCGACGACGGCAAAGGCGCTCTCCGCCATGCCGAATTTCTCGACGTCTCGGGCGCGCCGCCCATGCGCGCGGCAGCCGAAGGCCTGATCGCCACATTGGGGAGCGATGGACCGATCGTCGTCTACTCTGGTTACGAGCAGCGCATGCTCCGCGACCTCGCCACTCGCTTTCCCGATCTCGAGCCGGCGCTGTCGGCCATCGTCGCGCGCCTCTTCGATCTGCTGCCGCTGGCACGAGCGTACTATTACCATCCCGACATGCACGGCTCGTGGTCGATCAAGGCCGTGCTGCCAACCATCGGCAAGGGCCCGGATTACTCGAGTCTCGGCGAAGTACGGGACGGCGAGGATGCGCAGTCGGCCTATCTCGAGGCGATTCGCGCAGACACGGCGGAAACCCGGCGGGCCGTGCTCAGCGCGGCGCTTCTCGCCTACTGCCGCCTCGATACCGAGGCGCTCGTCCGCCTCGTGGAATTCTTCGGCCGCCGGTCATAATTGCGTCATCTCTGCAATCTAGTATTGGTCCCGCTTTCCTCCCCCATAACCCCATCGGAAAGCGTCCACGCGAAACTCAGGCCTCGGGATGACCGAGGCCTTTTTTTACCAGCTTCGAGTCACCTGAGCCCGGGTGGCTTCGGCCCGCCCGTCGCCCAGTCGAGCAGCTCCACGGTGTGCACGATCGGACGTGCGGCACCCGTTGCGAGCTGTGTCATGCAGCCGAGATTCCCGGCCGCAATGACGTCAACGTCGAGCTTCGCGATCTGCGCGAGCTTGCGCTCGGCGAGCCTTCGCGAGAGCTCCGGCTGCAACATGTTGTAGGTGCCGGCCGAGCCGCAACACACATGCCCCTCGGGAATCTCGACGACCGTGAAGCCCGCTGCGGCAAGGAGCTCGCGAGGCGCCGCGTGCACGCGCTGGCCGTGCTGCAGCGAGCAGGCCGAATGATAGGCGACGCGAAGCCGCCCCGGATTCACGACGGCCGGCAGGCCACGCGCGGCGATGAGCTCCGTGATGTCGCGCGTCAGCTCGCTGACCCGAGCGGCGGCCGAAGCGAAATCCGTTTCGTCGCGAAACGCGAATCCGTAGTCCTTGAGGTGAGTGCCGCAGCCCGAGGCGGTGACGACGATGGCCTCGAGCGGCGCGCCGGTGGCGGCAACAGCTGCGACAAAGCGATCGGCGAATCGGTGTGTCTCTTTCGCCAGTCCCAGGTGATGCGTCAAAGCGCCGCAGCAGCCGTCGACGTCGACGACGTCGCAGCCCATTCGCTCGAGCAAGCGCCGCGCGGCCGCGTTCGCGGCGCCTCCGAGGACGGACTGCACGCAGCCCGTGAGCATCGCGATGCGCGGTCGCGTGCTCGCGGGCGGGTCGCTGACGCGATCCGAATCCGCTGGACGCACCGCGCGACCCGTCGGCACGAGCCGGAGCGCCGCGGCGATTCGCGCCGGCAGGATCGGCGCCAAGGGCCGAACTGCACGCGCGAGCGCAAGGAGCCAACGGAAACGCGCTGGATACGGCAGCACTGCCGCGAGCCCGCGGCGCACCCAGCGATCGGCCCAGGGCCGGCGATAGGTCGCTTCGATGTGGACGCGTGCGTGATCGACGAGGTGCTGGTAGTGGACGCCCGACGGACAGGTCGTCATGCAGCCGAGACAGGAGAGGCAGCGGTCGATATGGCGCACCACGTCGGCCGTGGCCGGCCGGCCGTTCTCGAGCATGTCCTTGATCAGATAGATGCGTCCGCGCGGACTGTCGAGCTCGTCGCCTTCGAGCAGATAGGTCGGGCAGGTCGACGTGCAGAACCCGCAGTGCACGCAGTTGCGCAGAATACCCTCGCTCGCGCGCATTGCGGGCTCTTCGAGCTGGGCCGCGGTGAAGCGCGTCTGCATTGCTAGTCCATGCGCCCCGGATTCAGTCGCCGGTCGGGATCGAAGGCGTCGCGCACCCGCTCGAGCGCCTGCCCGAGCGCCGCGCCCGGCGGCTGCAGCCGGCAGGTCCTCGAGTCCGCGGGCGCCTTGAGCAACAGCGCGTGACCGTCGCCGACGGCACTCCGCACGCGCGCGGCGTCGACGCTGTCGTACGCCGCGAGAATCAGGCCGCCGCCCCAGTCGAGCAGATAGCGCTCCGGTGCAATCGCGTCGAGCACGCGCGGCGCAGCGGCGGGTGGCACGGAGATTCTCCAGACAACGCGCCTGTCCGCGAGCGCTTCCGCAGCGGCGTGGCGCGACCAGAGCTCGCGCGAGGCCTGGCCTTCGAGAATCTCGACGTCCCGCTTGCCGAGCTCGCGCAGCAGTGCCTCGGCACGCGCCGCCACCGAGAGCCCGAGCCCTTCGAGCCGGAGGAACGAGCCGCGCCAGGGATCGAAGCCCGCGCTCGACACCTCGTGCGCCGAACCGAGCGCAGCCGTCAGCGTCGCAACGGCTGCTGCCGGATCCCGGTCGGGGAATATCAGGGTCCTTTCGGCTTCCGCCGCCGGCACGACTTTCAGGGTGACCTCGCTCATGACTGCCAGCGTGCCCCAGGAGCCCGCGAGCAATTTCGGCAGGTCGTAACCCGTCACGTTCTTGACGACCTTGCCGCCCGCGCGAAACACGTCGCCGCGACCGTTCACTGCCGTGACGCCGAGAAAATGATCGCGCGCGGCGCCGGCAGTGACGCGCCTCGACCCCGACAGATTTGCCGCGAGCACGCCGCCGATGGTGCCGCCGCCGGCCGCTCCGAGCAGCCTGCCGAAATCGGGTGGCTCGAAGGCGAGCCTCTGGCCGTGCTCCGCGAGCAGCGCTTCGATCGCTGCGAGCCCGGTGCCGGCATGCGCAGTCAGCACGAGTTCGGCCGGCCGATACTCGACGACGCCGTCGAGCGCCGAGAGATCGAGCGCTTCGGCCTCGACGGGCCTGCCGATCGCGTGCTTCGAGCCCGAGCCCCGGACGGCGAACGGTCTCGAATCCCGACGCAGCATTTCAGCGAGCTCCGCCGTGCTCGCTGGTCGAATTCCCGACGCGGCCTGCATGCTATTCGCTCAGAATCGCGGCAGCTCGGGAAAACGCGCCTGGCCCGAGTGGATGTGCTCGCGACCCTGCTCGGCACAGCGGTGCAGCGTCGGATAGACCTTGCCCGGATTGAACCGCAGCGCGGGATCGAAGGCGCGCTTGACGCGATGCTGCTGCTCGAGATCCGCCGCGCTGAACTGATACGTCATGAGATCGCGCTTCTCGAGGCCGACGCCATGCTCGCCCGTCAGCACGCCGCCCGCGTCGACGCAGAGCTTCAGAATCTCATTGCCGAACTCTTCGGCCCTGTCGAGCTCGCCGGGCCGGTTGGCATCGTAAAGAATCAGCGGATGCAGATTGCCGTCGCCGGCATGAAAGACGTTGGCGACGCGCAGCCCGTAGCGCGTCGACATCGCGCCGATGGCCGCGAGCACGCGGGGCAACTCACTGCGCGGAATCGTTCCGTCCATGCAGAAGTAGTCGGGACTGATCCGCCCGACCGCGGGGAACGCCGCCTTGCGTCCGGCCCAGAATCGGAGCCGCTCGGCCTCGCTCGTCGAAGCGCGACAGCTCCGTGCGCCATGCCGATCCGCGATTGCGCTGACGCGCTCGATCAGCAGATCGACCTCGACCTCCGGCCCGTCGAGCTCGACGATGAGCAGTGCCTCGACGTCGAGCGGATAGCCGGCGTGGACGAAATCTTCGGCTGCATGAATCGCTGGACGATCCATAAGTTCCATCCCGGCTGGAATGATGCCTTCCGCAATGACGTCGGCGACGGCCGCGCCGGCCTCCTCGATGCTGGCGAATCCGATGAGCAGCGCGCGCGCCGTCTGCGGGCGACGCAGGATCCGCACCGTGACCTCGGTGACGACGCCGATCAATCCCTCGGAGCCGACCGTAAGGCCGAGCAGATCATAGTGGCCGCTATCGAGGTGGCGTCCGCCGATCCGGAGCACCTCGCCATCGGGCGTGACGAGCTCGACGCCGAGAACATTGTGCGTCGTGAGTCCGTACTTGAGGCAATGCACGCCGCCGGAATTTTCCGCGACATTGCCGCCGATCGTGCACGCGATCTGGCTCGACGGATCGGGCGCGTAATAGAAGCCGCGCTCCGCGACCGCGTGGCTGATCGCGAGGTTCGTCACGCCGCTCTGCGCGACGACGCAGCGATTCGGATAGTCGATGTCGAGAATGCGATTGAACTTGCCGAGGCCGACGACGATCGCGTCGGCCGCGGGAATCGCGCCGCCCGAGAGCGAAGTGCCCGCGCCGCGCGGCACGACGTTGACGCCTTGCTCGCTGGCGAAGCGCAGCACCTGTGCGACCTCTGCCGTCGTCGACGGCAGCGCAACGGCGAGCGGCGCCTGGCGGTAAGCCGTCAGCGCATCGGTCTCGTAAGCTTTGAGCCGCAGCGGCTCCGCGATCACACTCGATTCCGGCAGCAGTTGTCGCAAAGCGGCGACGATATCTTCGCGTCTGGCCAGGATGGCCGCGTCCGGAGCGGGCAAGCAGATCATGAACGGCCTTGAGAATTCTTATTTAGAGTGCGGCAGCGCGGGCATATACTCGAGTCGTCACTTTACTTCAGCTGGAGCACTACAGTGAAAAGACTGACGATACTGAGCTCTGCAATTCTTCTGGCCGGGGGGTGGCAACTGGCTCAAGCCCAACCGCCCGGTGGTGGCGGAGGTGGTGGTGGTCGTGGCGGCGGTTTCACGTTCGCTACGCTCAACACCGACATGACGCCCGGGACCAAGAACGCGGGTGTACAGGTACTGACAGTGGCCGAGGTCACGGCGGCATTTGCCGCTCGCGGCGGCGGTGGTGGTGGCGCTCCCGGCGGCGCGCCCCCCGGCGGCGCGGCACCACCGGCAGGCGGTGGCGCAGCACCCGGCGGTGCGGCACCCGGCGGCGGTCGCGGGTTCGACCCGGCGACGATCTTCGCCGGCTGGGATGCGAATGCCGACGGCGAGGTCACGGAGGCCGAGTACGACGCGCGTCCGCGTCGCGGCGGCGGTCCTCCGGGCGGCGCACCCGGCGGTGCACCTCCGGCAGCTCCCGCGCAGTAAGACCTGAACCGGTCGGGGGTCTGACCCTACAATGGGTCAGACCCCTTTTTATTTTCCGGCACTTTTTTGCCCGACAAGAATTCCGCCGTTCCCGAATCTACGATAGCCGGCCAGGACTTGAACGGCGATCTCGCGCTGCGTGTCATCGTTGCGACAGCCGCGATGCAGTGGACGCCGAGTCCAAGCGCGGGCGTCTGGCGCAAACGTGTGCATCGCGTCGGGCCGGCGGAGTCGGGGCAAGTGACCTCGGTCGTACGCTATGACGCGAACTCGTCGTTTCCCGTGCACGAGCATCCCGAAGGCGAGGAGATACTCGTCCTCGAAGGCGTCTTCACCGACGAGCGCGGTGACTGGCCGGTCGGCAGCTTTCTCCTGAATCCCGAGGGCTTCCGCCACGCGCCGTCGTCGCGCGACGGCTGCGTGATCTTCGTGAAGCTCAGGCAGTATCCTGGCCGAAATCGGCGCCAAGTCGCGATTGACAGTACAGCGTTGGATTGGAACCTCGGCGAGTCCGCGGGCATCGAGGTCAAGCCGCTCTATTCGCAATCCGGGTTCGACGACGTCATGCAACTCGAGCGCTGGACCGCGGGCTTCGGTCCCGTCCGACGCGAATATCCGGGCGGCGTTGAGCTCTTCGTGCTCGCCGGCGAAATCAGCGACGAAGCGGGTCGCTACTCCGCCGGCGACTGGCTGCGCCTGCCGGCCGGCGGCTCGCATCGACTGCAATCGACGCAGGGCTGCACCGTCTACGTAAAAACCGGCGGCCACCGGTATCTGCGTCAAAGCAACAGCGCGAAGCACCGCGGCACCGAGGAAATCCGCATCTGACGTTTTCTCCCGACAGGGGTACAATCGCCCGACCTGATAACCGATTCCGGGGGGAGTCATGTCCAGCACACGCTTCGTTCGACGCGCAGCTCTTGCATCGGCCATCGCGACACTCCTGATTGCAGATTTCGCCGCGGCGCAGAACGAGTCGATCCTCGTGACTGCCAGGCGCCGGTCCGAGTCCTTCAGCGACGTGCCGATCTCGATCACGGCGTTCAGCGAGGACCAGATCGAAGCAGCCGGCATCGAGCGTCCGCAGGACTTCATCGGCCTGACGCCGAACGTCACGCTCGTCGAAACCCAGAACCAGGGCACGTCGTTCCTGACGATTCGCGGCATCTCGCAGGCGCGCAACAGCGAGCCCTCGGCGGCAATCCTCGTCGACGGTGTGTTGCTGACCAACCCGGCACAGCTCACACAGGAGCTCTTCGACATCCAGCAGATAGAGGTCCTGCGCGGCGCCCAGGGCGCGGTCTACGGGCGCAACGCCATCGGCGGCGCGATCGTGCTGACGACGCGCGAGCCCGGCGACGAGTTCGAGGGACGACTCCGGCTCGGCTACGACGACGGGCCCGGCATCAATGCCGGCGTCTCTGCCGGCGGACCGCTCGGGGATTCCGACACGCTCAAGTACCAGGCCTCGCTGTCCTACTACGACACCGACGGCTGGATCGAAAACACTTACCGCAACGAGGAAGCCGACCCCTACCAGGACATTTCGCTGCGCACGCGCCTGCTCTGGGAGCCGAGCGACCGGCTGAAGCTCGACGCGCGGTTCTACCTGTCGGAAGTCGAGACTCAGGCGCTCTATTACAACATCGTCGGTTTCCCGAGCGTTTACCCCGACGACGTCAATGTCACCGCGCTCGACGTTCGCGTGAACAACGACGGCATCAATAATCGCGACCTCTCCCAGCTCGCGCTCAAGCTCGACTACGACATGGATGGGACGACGTTCACGTCGATCACCTCGTTCGACTCGATCGAGGAGATCCTGACGGGCGACCAGTGGAATTTCCTGCCGATCGAGGAGTCGTTCGTGTTTTCGATCGGCTTCGACGATGTGGCGCAGCACCAGTTTCTCGACGTCGACACAATGAGCCAGGAGTTCCGCTTCACGTCGAGCGACGATGAGCAATTGCGGTGGATCGGCGGTGTCTATTTCATCCAGACAGACCGCTACATCTCGACGGGCAATATCACCGATCGCGGCGAAGGCGCGATTCCCGTCTATACCGTTCCGCGCGGCAATTTCCCGTTCGACAACTCGATCTACCCAAACAGCTTCCAGCAGACCTTCCTTGCGGACTCTCAGGACAATTTCGCCTGGGCGGTCTTCGGCGAGCTCGCCTACGACCTTGGCGACCGGGCCGAGATCGCTGTTGCGCTGCGCTACGACGAAGACACGCGCGAGAATACGACTGAGACGCCCACCGCGTTCCTGCCAACCGCCAGCGCAAGCAGCGGCGAGGTGCGCAAGGAAACCTGGGACGAGGTTCAGCCGCGCGTGACGCTGCGTTACCAGGCAACCGACACCACCAACATCTATGGCAGCTACGGCCGCGGCTTCAGGAGCGGCGGCTTCAACCAGACGGGAGTCGGCTCCGATCCCATCGCGCAGGCCATCGGCGTCGTCGACACCTTCGATGCCGAGGTTGCCGATACGCTCGAGTTCGGCCTGAAGAGCGTGTTCAACGACAATCGGCTGAGCTTCAACTTCAGCGTCTTCGATACCGAAGCCGAAGGCTCGTACTACTTCGTCTTCCTGGCCGCGAGCTCGACGCAGAACCTCGGGAGCCTCGGCGCGGTCGATTACCAGGGCTACGAGCTCGACCTCACGGCGCGGCTGACCGACAACCTCGACCTCATGCTCGGCTATGGATACACCGACAGCGAGATCAAGGCCGACAGCCCGCACAAGAGCCCCTTGACGCCGAGCGCGGTCGGCCACCAGGCCCCGCTCGTCACCGAGGACACGGTCAATCTCACGCTCCAGTACCACGTGCCGCTCTCCGGCGGCGCCCGCGAGCTCGTCGTCCGCGGCGACTACCAGCGGCTTGGCGACACCTGGTGGGATCCGGCAAATACGACGGTGCGCGACCCCGTCAATCTGCTCGGATTGCGAGTCGGCCTCCAGAGCGACGACTGGTCGCTCATGCTCTGGGGCAAAAACGTCAACGACGTCGAGTACAACACCGAGTGGTCGCCCGGCGGTTTCGTGTTCAAGGGCAAGCCGGCAAGCTACGGCATCGACTTCAGCAAGAACTTCTGAAATGGATCCGACCGCAGCCACGATGCGCCCCGGCAGGCTCGCGGCTGCGGTCGCCCTCATGTCGTCGTCGGCGCTGGCCCATCACGGCGTCGCCAACTTCGACCTGAACTCGGACATCGCGCTCGAGGGCGTCATCTCTCGCGTCGAGTTCATCAACCCGCACTCCTGGCTGCATTTCACGGTAGCCGGGGCAAACGGCGCCAGCGCCGAGTGGCGCTGCGAGATGCGCGGCGCGACCGTTCTCCGCCGCTCGGGCTGGACCGAGGCGATGTTCGTTGCGGGCTCCCGGGTCAGCGTCACGGGCTCGCCGGATCGCCGCGATCCGACGACCTGCTATCTCGGCACGGCCGTCTTCGCCGATGGTTCGAGCGTCGATCGCTACGGGCAACTCAATCCCGCGACGCCGTCCGCCGGCAGCAATCGCCCGGCACGCCTTGCCAGCGGCGAGCCCAACATCTCGGGTGACTGGGCGGCCGAGCAGCAAGTCATGACCGACCCCCGCGGGCAGATGGGAACACTCGTGCGCATCAGCCAGGCCGGCCAGTTCGAGCCGGGCGAGACGCCGGGCGGTGGCCCCGGCTTTCCCGGCGCCCGCGGCACGGCGATCTCGCTCGCTGAAGATCCCGTCGACGCCTACTGGAATCGGCGACCGACGACGATGCCGCTGACCGCGGCGGGCGAGGCGGCGATCGCCGGCCTCGATTTCTCCACGGGCGACAATCCGCGCCTGCGCTGCGCGCCGACGAACATTCTCTTCGACTGGTATTTCGAGATGGACGTCAACCGGATCGTGCAGACAGCGGATGAGGTCCGGATGAGCTACGGCTCGATGGGCATTGAACGTACGATTCACCTCGGCCAGAGCGAGCATCCGGCCGACATCGCACCGAGCGTCGCGGGCCATTCGATCGGCCGCTGGGAGAACGACGTGCTGATCGTCGATACGGTCGGCTTTCTGCCGGGCATTCTCAACGCAGATGGACGCGTACCGCACAGCGGCGAGCTGCATGTCGTCGAACGCTTCACACTCGATTCCGCGACCATGGCGCTGCGCCGCGAATACACCGCCGAGGACGCGCTCTATTTCGAAGGGCCGTTCCGCGGCGCGGACACGATGCTCATATCGGATCTGCCGTACCACGGCACGACCGCTTGCGACGATCGCACCTACCGCTGAACGCTCGCAGCACGCGCCGAGCCTGCTGAACACCATCTTTCCCCAGCGTTCCCGCTAGAATGCCGCGGGATGGGAGTCTGCCGTGCCCGACCTGCCTAGCCCGCACGCGATTGCCGCGATCGTCCTCGCGATCGTCACGGTCTATCTCTATACGCGCGACCGGATACCGCTCGAGACCTCGAGCTTCCTGATACTTGCCGCGATTCTGATCTGGGTGGAACGCTACGACATCGTCGAGGACGGCGAGCGAATCAGGGCTGGGGACATTCTTGCCGACTTCGGCAACGAGGCCCTGCTTTCCGTCGTCTGCCTCGTGATCCTGGCGCGCGGGCTCGAGACGACGCGGGCGCTGCAGCCAATCGGCCGCGCGCTCGCCGGGCTCTGGAGCGTGCGCCCGCAGCTCGCCTTCCTCGCGACGCTAATCACCATCGCGATCCTCAGCATGTTTCTCAATAACACGCCGCTGATCGCGGCCATGTTGCCGCTGCTGATGGCCGTCAGCGTGCAGGCCAAGGTCTCAGCTTCCGGAATTCTGATGCCCGCGGGCTTCGCCACGAGCATCGGCGGCACGGCGACGACGATCGGGACTTCGACCAATCTGCTGGCCGTTGCCGTTGCAGCCGACCTCGGCATGCGGGAGTTCCGGATGTTCGAGTTCGCTCCGCCGATCTTCATCGTCGGCGGCATCGCGATTCTGTTCCTCTGGCTCCTTGCGCCGCGCATGCTGCCGGAACGCACGCCACCGTTGACCGATTTCGCGCCGCGGCTGTTCGAATCGCGGCTGCGCATCAATGATGGCGGGGCCGCCGATGGCGCAACTGTCGCGGAAGTGCTCGCGCTGGCGAAAGGCGGGATGCGCATCAACCGGATCGAGCGCGACGGTTTGCTGCTGATGAAGCTGCCGTCGGCGCGACTGCGAGACGGCGACCTTTTGCATGTCCGCGATACGGCGAACAATCTCAAGGACTTCGAGCGCGCACTGGGCGCAACGCTGCTGGCGGGAGAAACCGACCATCCCGTCAGCGCCGAGCACCCGCTCAGGAGCGATCAGCGGCTCGCGGAGATCGTGGTCACCGAAAACTCCGCCCTCGATCTCGACTCGATCAACTCGAATCCGCTGCTCGCCGCACAAGGCGTGGTCCCGCTCGCACTGCACCGGCCCGGGCGCGAGACCGGCGAGTCAGGCGATCAACTCGGGGAAATGGAGCTGCGTGCCGGAGATATCCTCCTCGTTCAGGGTCCGAGCTCCGGTATCGAGGCGCTGAAGCGGCGCGGGCGCCTGCTCGTTCTTGACGGCAACATCGACCTGCCGCGCCCGGGGCGAGCCTCGCTCGCGCTCGCCATCGTCGGCACCGTCGTGCTGCTGGCGGCAATCGGCCTGGTCCGGATCTCGCTTGCGGCATTTCTCGGCGTGGCGCTCATGCTTGCGACGCGTTGCCTTACGTGGAGAGAACTGCTGGCAGCGATCGACCGGCGCATCGTTCTCGTCATCGTCTCGAGCCTCGCGCTCGGCACGATGATGATGGCCACGGGCGCTGCCGAATACATCGCCCAGGTCTACGTCGCGCTGACCGGCAGTTGGCCGATTCCCGTCATCCTGTCGGGCCTGCTGCTGATCATGGCCCTGCTTGGCGAGGTCATGTCGAACAACGCCATCGCCGTGCTCGGCACGCCGATCGCCATCAGCATCGCCGCACAACTCGGCGTGCCGCCCGAGCCCTTCGTCCTCGCCGTGATCTACGGCGCCAACATGAGCTACATGATCCCGGCGGGCTACCAGATCAATCTGATGGTCATGACAGCTGGCGGCTACCGAGTGTCCGACTTCGTCCGCGTCGGCCTGGTCCTGCAGCTGATAATGTGGATCGGGCTCTCGCTGGTCCTTCCGTTCTTCTACGACCTGTAAGGAAGGGGTCAGAGCCCTTTTTCCCTGGCGATATCGCTGGTCCCGGCTCCCATCAACAGGTGGGCGCTGGCTCAGACAGTCCTCGCGCGCCGGGTAGGCGCGCTGCGGAACTCGCCCTCGCCCACCTGTTGACGGGAGCCGGGACGCTGTGATGACAGCGCAGGAAAAAGGGCTCTGGCCCCTTCCTTACGCCCGGCGGCGGCGTTCCTGGGACTCAGCGATGACCGCCTCGGAGATATTGCGCGGGCACGGGGAGTAATGGTCGAACTCCATCACGAACTGACCGCGGCCGGACGTCATCGTCCGGAGCGTGCCGATGTAGCCGAACATCTCGGAGAGCGGGCATTCGGCGCGGATACGCGTCGAGGTTGCACCGGCCTCCTGGGACTTGATCATGCCGCGCCGGCGGTTCAGGTCGCCGATGACGTCGCCGACGTGATCGTCGGGAGTGTAGACGTCGACCTTCATGATCGGCTCGAGCAGCTGCGGGCCGCACTTGGGAATAGTCTGCCGATACGCTGCGCGCGTCGCGATTTCGAAGGCGAGCGCGGACGAGTCGACGGCATGGAATGCTCCGTCGATGAGCTCGAACTTGACGTCGAGCAGCGGGTAACCCGCGAGGGTGCCCTCGCCGAGACAGCTCCCGAAGGCCTTCTCGCATGCGCCCCAGTACTCGCGCGGCACGCTGCCGCCAACGACGAGCGATTCGAAAACGTAGCCCGCACCCTTCTCGGCAGGCGCAATGCGGTACTCGATCTTGGCGTACTGGCCCGAGCCGCCGGTCTGCTTCTTGTGGATGTAAATATCGTCCACGGCCTGCGTGATCGTCTCGCGATAGGCCACCTGCGGCTTGCCGACCGTGACCTCGACGCCGTGCGTGCGCTTGAGGATGTCGACCTTGATGTCGAGATGCAGCTCGCCCATGCCCATGATCAGCGTCTCGCCCGACTCCTGGTCGGTCATGACACGGAACGACGGGTCTTCCTGCACCAGCTTGCCGAGTGCAACCGCCATCTTCTCGTTGCTGCCCTTGTCCTTGGGCGTGATCGAGACCGAGATCACGGGATCCGGGAAGATCATCGGCTCGAGCGTCGCCGGGTTCTTGAGGTCGGCGAGCGTATGTCCGGTGCGCGTGGCCTTGAGGCCGAGCAGCGCGATGATGTCTCCCGCCTGTGCCGAATCGGTTTCCTCGCGCTCGTTGGCATGCATCTTCACGATGCGGCCGATGCGCTCGGTCTTGCCCGTGAAGGTGTTGACGACAGTGTCGCCCTTCTGCATGCGGCCCGAGTAAATGCGCGTGAAGGTCAGCGCGCCGAAGCGGTCGTCCATAATCTTGAACGCGAGAGCCCGCAAGGGCTTGTCGGGATCGACAACGGCGAAGCCGCCCGTGGGATTGCCTTCGAGATCCATCTCGGGCTGCGGCTGCACTTCCGTCGGGTTCGGCAGGTAATCGACGACGCCGTCGAGCACGTTCTGGATGCCCTTGTTCTTGAACGCCGAGCCGCAATAGGTCGGGAAGAAGTCGCGCGCGATCGTGCCCTTGCGGATACAGCGCTTGAGTTCCTCGACCGACGGCTCTTTGCCGTCGAGATAGCCTTCGAGCACGGCATCGTCCTGCTCGACGACGAGCTCGATCAGCTTGTTGCGCCAGGTTTCGATGTCGGCCTTCATCGACGCCGGTGGCTCTTCGATGTGATAGCTCATGGGGTCGCCGGTCTCGTCCCAGATCCAGGCCTTGCGCGTCAGCAGGTCGACGACGCCCTTGAAGTTTTCTTCGACGCCGACCGGCAGCACCATGACGCAGGGAGTCGCACCCAGGATTGACTTGATCTGCTCGACGACCATGAAGAAGTCGGCGCCGATGCGGTCGAGCTTGTTGACGAAGATGACGCGCGAGACTTTGGAGTCGTTGGCATAACGCCAGTTCGTTTCGGATTGCGGCTCGACGCCGCCCGAGCCGCAGAACACGCCGATGCCGCCGTCGAGCACCTTGAGCGAGCGATAGACCTCGATCGTGAAATCGACGTGACCCGGTGTGTCGATGATGTTGAGCTGGTGGCCGTTCCAGGTACAGCTCGTCGCAGCCGACTGGATCGTGATACCGCGCTCCTGCTCCTGGATCATGAAGTCCGTGGTGGCGGCGCCGTCATGCACTTCGCCGATCTTGTGGATGCGGCCGGTGAGTTTCAGGATGCGCTCCGTCGTCGTCGTCTTGCCCGCGTCGACGTGCGCGAAAATCCCGATATTTCGATAAAGGTTTAGGTCTGCCATAAGCTTGAGGTCTCTGTCAGGGTCACTGGATTCGCCGCCGGTCGGCGGCCACCGGGTCGCGCATGATAGCAGCCCCCTCTAACCGTCACCACCCGAAAAGCGCCTGAGAAAGAAGGGGTCGGAGCCCTTTGTTCTTGCGACATCACCGGTCCTGGCTCGCAATAACAGGCAGGCGCTGGCTCAGACAGTCCTCGCGCGCCGGGTAGGCGCGCTGCGGAACTCGCCCTCGCCTGCCTGTTATTGCAAGCCAGGACGTTTGACGCCTTCGCAGGACAAAGGGCTCCGACCCCTTCTTTCTCAGGCGCCCTTCGCTGACGGGCGGAGGCGAGCCATCAGTGCTGTGACCATCGGCTTCATGAAGAAATCCGACTCCGGCACGACGTCGACGCGCACGCCGTGCTCCTCGAGCTCGCGGGCGGCCACGGGGCCGACGGCCGCAACGACGACTGATGCGAGCGCGGCCTTGAGCGCCTGGGCCTGACCCGACTCTTCGGCCACGGCTGCGAGCCGCTCGACCTGGGCCTTGCTCGTGAAAGCTATGGCGTCAATCTCGCGTGCCGCCATCCGCACAATCAGGGACCGGACGGCCGTATCGTCGGACTCCGAGGCATAGACATAAGGTGCGACGCAATCGACCGACGCGCCACGCTTCTCGAGCGCGACGTTGAGCTCGGGGAGCAGCTCGCCGCCGTAAAGCTGGACACCGACGCGCTTGCCCTCGACGGCAATACCTTCGAGCGTGGTCAGAACACCGGCTGTCGTCGGTGCCGCGGCGGCATGCGTCGGCCGAATGTCGAGCTCGCGCAGCGCGCGCACGGGCTTCGGTCCGCGCGTGAGGAGCGGAGTCTTCGCCAGCGCGGCAACGAACCGCTCGCGCATCCCCGCGCGTTCCGCGAATCCCGTGAGGCGCCGGATACCTTCGCCCGTATAGACAATGAGCAGGTCCATCGAGCCGTGGCAGAAGCGCTCGAGCCAGGCAACGACCGCAGTCTCGTCGGGCGAATCCTTGATCGCGATCATCGGGCAGCGGACGACACCGACCTCGCGTTTTTCGAGCAGATTGGCGAGCACGTCGAGCTGCCGCGTCTCGGGCAGCGCGACGAGCGGTCGGCGCGACGCGCTCATTGGGTTGAGGTCACTCGCTGAATCACCGCGGCGCCGATGTTCAGTTCGGCGCCAGCGTTTCGGTCAGCGGATATGTCGGCCGTTCGCCTGGCTGCCGGTAGTACTCCATCACAGTCGGCGCAAGTTCCCGGAGCCGCGCCTGCCGGTTCTCCGGGTTTGGATGCGTGCTCATCCACTGCGGCGGCCCCTGCCCCCCCACGGCCCCCATCTTTTGCCAGAGCGTGACCGCGGCATTCGGGTCGTAGCCGGCCTTCGCCGCGAGCTCGATACCGATCTCGTCGGCCTCCGACTCGCCGGTGCGGCTGTTCGGCAGCTCGATGGCATAAGTTGCCGCGAGCGCCGCGGTGCTCAATGCTGCCGCCGCGTTGTCGGACAGGATGCCCGCGAGCGCGACGCCGGCCTGCGTCGCCATCGAGATCGACATGCGCTCGGCGGTGTGGTTGGCGAGCGCGTGAGCAATTTCATGTCCCATGACCTGCGCGACTTCGTCGTCGCTGGGTGCGATCTTCTCGAGCAGACCGGTGTAAATCGCCATGCGGCCGCCGGCCATGCACCAGGCATTGACCATCTCGGGATCGTCGATCACCTCGACGCTCCACTCCCAATCGGCAGTCTCGGGACGCATCATGACGGCCTGGGCGACGAGACGGCTCGTGATGCGTTCGATACGCCCCGTGATCGCGGGATCGCTGACGATCTTGCCGGCCGTGCCGAGCTCATTCATCTGCGCCAGATAGGATTCCTTCGACGCGGCGATGGCGCTCTCTTCGGAAACCAGCAGAAACTGCCGCCGACCCGTCGGGCTGACGGCGCAGGCATGCAGCGCCAGAGCAAGAAGTCCGGCCAAGGCCACATTTCTGGTACGCATTGTTATAGACCTCCTGCTGGGGATGGGTCGATCTATAGTCCTAGCCGGGAACTGCGTTGGCAAGTTTCCAAACGGCGACAGTCGCTGCGACGGATGCGACGAGTCAGTACACGACGGCGATAGCCGGCTTCATCAGGGGTGGTTCGAGAACAACGCTGCAGCCGGCTCGTCGCCTACCCAGGTCGTATGGCCCTTCGATGGCGCGACATCGAGCACTTCGAACACGTCCCCGGCCTGAAATCGCCGCGTCTCGCCGTCGCTGGCCCGGATCCAGAGCTCTCCGCGCCGGACGCTGATGAATCGCGCGCTCACGGCGTTGTGCAGCACGCCGCCGTCCCGGTCCCCGATGCCCCAGTTCGCTGGCCATGCCACATGCCGGATCGTCGTCCCCGTCTGAAAAGCCGAGACGGCGTAAGGCGGCGCCGGCGGGGCCGCCAGCTCCAGCGTCAACGGCACAGTGATTTCCCGAAAATGCGTTTCGCCATCGGGCCCCGGATACAACTGCGCGTAAGTAATCGCGGTGGGGACGCCGTTCTCGAGCGTGAGTTCGCCCGCCGCTTGGGCATGCAGCGCTTCGACTCCCACCCCGTAAATCGCCAGTGCGCACAACAAGGACCAGGCTGAGTGCCATTTCGCGCGTGTCGTTTTCATCGCCCCTCCGGCTCTCCAATATCACACGGGATCAGCGCACGAGCGCATCCGCGCCGACGTTGTATTCCAGGGTCACTGTGCATGCGTCGGTGGTTGCTGTCGCGGCGGCTTCCCCGCGGTCTCGCCGCTCGAATAGCACGGGAAACGCCACCTCCCCGGTCTCGGAAGCAGATATCGTGCTGCTGATTTCGTCCCTCTCGTATCGGGAATCAATCCGCACGACTTCCTCAGGACGAAAACCCCTGAACGTGATCAGAAACAGCAAACCCGTTTCCGATTGAAGCTCGGCCTCCGCGGAACAGCCTGCGTTTCCCTCTGCCCGGAGAGGGATGGGAACGACCTTGGCCTGCGCCCGGTTACCGCTGCCTTCGGAGACTACGGCCATGTTCAACGGATGTCCCTCGGCAAAACCTGCGAGCAGGAGGGCTTTCGGTCCCCCACCGCCAGGCACCATGATGGAAATGCCTTCGTCCCGAACGAACGCCAATACGAGCACGGCGCCGAGAACATGTTCGCCGGCGTCGATTTGAATTACGCCCTGGTCGTCTACTGTCGCGGGAAAGGAAAAATAGCGACTCCCGCCCTTCAGCCACAACGAGACAGACTCTCCGGGCGAGAAACCGTTGGACTGGACGCGATAGAAAATCGATTGACCGGAGTCCGTTCTCGGTAACCGGTTGGTTTCCTCGAGAGCCAGTGACGTTCCCGGGCTGGCGAATGTGGCATCCCATTCGAATGGCGGTTCGTCTTCGATATCCTGCGCCCGTATCCCTGTGGAGAAGCATGCGATTCCCAACAGGATTGCTGCTATCCGTTTCTGCATGGTGAACCGGAATCGAACCATGGCGCTTGTCCCCCGTTGTCACGAAAGAGATCGCGGTAGTGAAGCAGCTGTGCTTGCCACTCATGGTACTTGGGCGCCCCTCTTATCCCTATCTCCCGGCCGGAAGAAGTGTTTCGAATCCGAACACTGGCTGTCTCGAAACGGAACACCGCTGGCCTCGCGAGCCGGCTGCGCAGCGCCGTAGCCGCGTCAGAAAGCCAGGGATTCCAGGTATTGCGGGGTCCGGATGGATCGCCCGTCCAATTGGCATGGCGATTGCTTTTCTATGGCGTGGAAACCGCCATGTATACCGAAACCCAATCACTGGACGCACTCGTGATGCGAGCGCAGCGCGGCGATGAGTCTGCCGTCGAGCGCCTGCTGCAGATTTCGTATCCGAAACTGCTCCGCCTGGCGAGGTCGGTCGTGCGCAGCGATGATGCAGCCAAGGACATCGTTCAGGAGACGATGCTCGCCCTGTCAATGAATATTGCCGGCCTCAAGCACCCAGGCGCATACAACACCTGGGCCAGCCAGATATTGCGGCGCTGTTGTTTTTCCCACTTCCGTCGACGGAGAAGGGAACGTCACATCACTTCGGACGTCGAGGCATGTGCTGCGGTCGCGGACGTAGCCGATCCCGATGAATCGGATCCCGTCGAGAGCGCCGAATTGCGGGCGGCGGTGGAACTGCTGGGCGGCACGAGCAGAGAAGTCGTCAGCCTGCACTACTTTCTCGGGCTGAGCGTCAGGGAGATTGCCACCACGGTCGACGCGTCCGTTGGCGCGGTCAAAGTGCGGCTGCACCGGGCGCGGATTGAGCTGCGGAGCCAACTCGCCCATGCGACGCAATCAGTCCGTTCAACTCGGGAATGCAGGATCCGCAGTTCGTTCCGGCCTTGAGCAGCCTTCCTATCGCCGCGACGCTCGTGGCTCCGTCATCCGTGATCGCGCGGATCAGGGTGTCGCGGCCGACGCCGTGGCAGGCGCAGATGACGGGACCAGCCGCGGTGCTGCTATCCGATGGGCGGCCTGCCAGCAGGCTTGTGCGCTCGATCTCGCCGAGCTCGTGGCCGTCGAACAGCGTGCCGACCCAGCCGCGATCCGGCAGGCGCGTCTTCGGCGACACGAACAGGCAGGCTTCGAGCCTGCCGTCGACGAGTCGCGCGCCGCGGTAGAAGCCCGCCTTCTCGTCGCTGAATTCGACCCAGTCGCCGTCGCCGCCGAGGCGCTCGCGCACGAAGGCCGGCCAGCTCGAGGGCAAGGTCTCGCCGGCGAGCTCATAGCGCCAGTATCCGGCGCCGCGCGCGCGCACGCCGTAGCCCTGCCCATCGAGGCTGACCGGTGCGCGGCTCAGCGCGAAGCCGTGCCAGGCGGCCTTGAGCGGCGCCAGCGTTACCGGCGTCGCCTTGAGCTCGGGCTGTCCGGAATGCGGATCGACGGCCGGCGCGATCAACGCGCCGACGCGGCCGGCCTCGGCGAGCTCCGCCGTCCAGTGCATCGGCACGAAGACTTCGCCGCGCGCGACGTTGTCGCTCCACTCGACGCGCGCGTGCATCTCCCCGCGCTGACTCGCGATGCGCGCGAGGCTGCCGTTCGGGAGACCGGCTGCGATCGCGTCGTTCGTATTGATCTCGAGATACGGCTCGGGACGCGTTTGCGAGAGGCGCGGCGATTTGCCCGTGCGTGTCATGGTGTGCCACTGGTCGCGGATCCGCCCCGTCAGCATCAGGAACGGAAAGCCGCCGCCGACCTGGGCTGCCGTCGCGGCCGGCACCGTCGCGATGAAGCGCGCCTTGCGGCTCGCCGTAAAAAACCTGCCGTCGGCGAGCGGTTCGGGCGCGGCGGATCTGTCGCCCTGGCTCTCGCCCGTGGCGATACGTCGCAGCGGCCAACGCACCGGCGCGAGCGACTCGTAGTCTGCGTCGTCGAGCGCGGCGAGGGCGCCGATGTCGAAATCGCGCGTACCGGCATTCTCGAAGGCCGAGAGCGCCGCGTGCTCGCGAAAGATCGCGGCCGGACCGTCGAATTCGAACCCTTGGGCGTAGCCCATGCGCCGCGCGACCTCGCAAACGATCCACCAGTCGGGCCTGGCCTCGCCGGGCACGGGCAGAAACGCGCGCTGGCGCGAGATGCGCCGTTCCGAGTTCGTGACGGTGCCCGACTTCTCGCCCCAGGCCGCGGCCGGCAGCAGCACGTCGGCGAATGCCGTCGTATCGGTCGCTCGCTGGCAATCGGAGACGACGACGAAATCGCAAGCCTCGAGCGCTGCCTTCACACGGTCGGCGTCCGGCATGCTGACGACGGGGTTCGTCGAGATGATCCAGAGGGCTTTGATCGAGCCTGCGCCCACCGCCTCGAAGAGATCCACGGCCTTTCGTCCCGGCGCCCTGGCGATCCGGGGACTTCCCCAGAAGCGCTGGACGCGATCGCAGCTTGCGGCAGAGAAATCCATGTGCGCCGCCAGCTGATTCGCGAGCCCACCGACCTCGCGTCCGCCCATCGCGTTCGGCTGCCCGGTCAGCGAGAAGGGCCCCATTCCCGACTTGCCGATGCGTCCCGTCGCGAGGTGCGCATTGATGATGCTGTTGACCTTGTCGGTGCCGCTCGTCGACTGATTGATGCCCTGCGAGAAAAGGGTCACGGTCCGCGGCGTCCGCGCGAACAACCGGTAAAACGCCGCGACATCCGATTCGTCGAGACCCGTGATGCGCGCGACTTCAGGTATCGAGCCGGCCGTTTCGCGCGCAACGCGCAGCGTCTCGCCGAACCCTTCGGTGTGCGCGTCGATGTACTCGAGATCGAGCGCGTCCTCGCGCCTCAGGTGGTCGAGCAGACCGTTGAATAAAGCGACGTCGGTCCCGGCCCGGAGCGCGAGATGCAGGTCGGCGATGTCGCAGGTCGCGGTACGCCGCGGATCGATGACGACGACCTTCATGCCGGGCCGGCTCTCCCTGGCCTGACGCAGGCGCTGGAACAGCACGGGATGGCACCAGGCCGTGTTCGAGCCGGCAATCACGACGAGATCCGCGAGCTCGATGTCCTCGTAGCTCACCGGCACGAAATCCGCGCCGAAGGCGCGCTTGTACCCGGCGACGGCCGACGCCATGCAGAGACGCGAGTTGGTGTCGATGTTGGCGCTGCCGATGTAGCCCTTCATGAGCTTGTTGGCGACGTAGTAATCCTCGGTCAGAAGCTGGCCGGAGACGTAGAACGCGACCGAGTCGGGGCCGTGCGCGGCGATCGCCTCGCTGAAGCGGGTGGCGACTTCCGTGAGCGCCTCATCCCAGCCCGCCTCGCGGCCGCGGATCAGGGGCGCGAGCAGCCTGCCGTCGAGATCGATCGTCTCGCCGAGCGCCGAGCCCTTCGAGCAGAGTCTGCCGAAGTTTGCGGGATGGGCCTCGTCGCCCGCGACGGCAATACCGTCAGCCGACTGCGAAACCTTGAGCCCGCAGCCGACGCCGCAGTACGGACAGGTCGTGCGAACCGCGCTCATCGCAGCGCGGCAACGGCGCACCCGGCAACGTCAGCGGACCTGGTGCCACCCGCCGTTGCGGCGGGACGGGATGCAGCCGATTCCCCGACCGGCAAGCCGAGCAGCACCTCGCCGTGCTCGAGCCTGACTTCGAAGCGCTCGGTCCGGCCTTCGTCCGGCGCGCGCGCCTCGCCCGTCTCGAGCCGGATCACCCAGTCGTGCAGCGGGCAAGTCACGCAGTCGCCGTGCACGATGCCCTGCGACAACGGTCCGCCGCGATGCGGGCAGCGGTCGAGCAGCGCGAAAATACGGTCAGCCGAGGTTCGGAACAGCGCGATTTCGCGATCGCGCAGGCGCACGACGCGGGCGCCGCGCGGCGGGATCTCGTCGATCCTGGCGACGCGAACCCAGCTTGTGGCGTCGCGCTCGCTCATGCGCCGGTTCCGAGCGCGGCGAACTCGAGCGCGTCGCGACCCGCGGCACGCTCGGCCCAGGGATCGACCTGCGAGTATTTCTGGGCCTCGAGAAATCGATCCGCGAGGCGTTTACGCCCCTCGGAATCGTCGACGAGACGTTCCTTGACGTAGCTCAGGCCAACACGCTCGATCCAGGGCGCCGTGCGCTCGAGATAGCGCGCCTCCTCGCGATAGAGCTGCAGGTATGCCGCGCAGTACTCGAGGACTTCGTCCTCGGTCGCGACCTTGCAGAGAAAGTCCGTCGCGCGGATCTTGATGCCGCCGTTGCCGCCGACGTGGATCTCGTAGCCGGAGTCGACGCAGACGACGCCGAGATCCTTGATCGTCGCCTCGGCGCAATTCCGCGGACAGCCCGAGACCGCGAGCTTGACCTTGTGCGGATGCCAGGAGCCCCAGGTCATCTTCTCGAGCTTGATGCCAAGACCCGTCGAGTCCTGCGTGCCGAAGCGGCACCACTCCTTGCCGACGCAGGTTTTCACGGTCCTGAGCGCCTTGCCGTAGGCATGGCCGGAGACAAGACCCGCCTTGCCGAGGTCGGCCCAGACCTGCGGCAGATCTTCCTTCTTGACGCCGAGCAGGTCGAGGCGTTGACCGCCCGTGAACTTGACCGTCGGTACCTGGTACTTCTCGGCGACTTCGGCGATCGCGCGAAGCTCTTTCGGATTCGTCACGCCGCCCCAGATGCGCGGCACGACGGAGTAGGTGCCGTCGCGCTGGATGTTGCCGTGCGCGCGCTCATTGATGAAGCGCGACTGCTTGTCGTCGACGTACTCGGCGGGCCAGGCGCAGAGCATGTAGAAGTTGAGCGCGGGACGGCACTTGTGGCAGCCATCGGGCGTCTGCCACTCGAGAAAACGGATCGCGTCCGGAATCGTCTTGAGCTCGTGCCTGACGATCGCCTCGCGCACCTCTTCGTGCGTATGGATCGTGCAGGGGCACATGGGCTTCTTTGCCGGAGTCTCGGAGTAATCGCCGCCGAGCGTGTTGGCGAGCAACTGTTCGACGAGCCCCGTGCAGGAACCGCAGGATGACGAGGCCTTCGTGTGCGCGCGCACATCGTCGAGCGTGAACAGCTTTTTCGCCGTGATCGCCTTGACGATGGCGCCCTTGCAGACGCCGTTGCAGCCGCAGATCTCGGCCGTGTCGGGCAGGAAGGTCACGGCATCGGCGCCGCCCGTGCCCGAGTCGCCGATGTGCGCCTGGCCGAACAGCAGGTTCTCGCGGAAGTCGGAAATGTCGGTGCCGTCGCGGAGCAGCTGAAAATACCAGGGACCGTCGACGGTGTTGCCGTACAGCACCGCACCCTGAATCTTGTTGTCCCGGACGACGATTTTCTTGTAGACGCCGCGCGCCGCGTCCTTGAATGTCAGCTCGTCCGTGCCCTTGCCGCCGTTGAAATCGCCGGCCGAGAACAGGTCGATGCCGGTGACCTTGAGCTTGGTCGAGACCTGCGAGCCCTGGTAGCGCGCGATGCCCATCTCGGCGAGATGATTCGCGACGACGCGGGCCTGCTCGAAAAGCGGCGCGACGAGGCCGTAGCAGGCGCCGCGATGCTGCACGCATTCGCCGACGGCATAGATCTTGGGGTCGAAGGTCTGCATCGTGTCGTTGACGAGCACGCCCTTGTCGCAAACGATGCCCGACTTTTTCGCGAGCTCGACGTTCGGGCGAATACCGACGGCCATCACGACAAGATCGGCGGGGATCTCCGTGCCGTCCTTGAAGCGCACCGCGCGTACGCGATCCCCGCCGACAATCGCCTCCGTAGCGGCCGGCATCCTGAACTTGAGACCGCGCGCCTCGAGCGAGCTCTTGAGCAACACGGCGGCGGTCGGATCGAGCTGGCGCTCCATGAGTGTCTCGAGCACGTGGACGACGGTGACGTCCATGCCGCGCCGCTGCAGGCCATAGGCCGCCTCGAGGCCGAGCAAGCCGCCGCCGATGACGACGGCGCTTCGATATTGCTCCGACGCCTTGATCATCGCGTCAACATCGTTGATGTCGCGATACGACAGCACGCCGGGCAGATTCGCGCCCGGCAGCGGCAGCATGAAGGGATTCGAACCCGTCGCGAGCAGCAGGCGATCGTAGGGCTGCTCGAAGCCGTCCGACGTCACGACGACACTGCGCGCGCGGTCGATGCGCTCGACCTTGCGTCCCGCATGCAGCGTGATCCCGCGCTCGCGGTACCAGTCGACGGGATTGAGCATGATCTCGTCGAGCGTCTTCTCCGCCGAGAGCAGCGGCGAGAGCAGGATGCGATTGTAGTTGCCGTGCGGCTCGCTGCCGAAGACCGTGATCTCGTAGCGGTCGGGCGCGAGCTCGAGCAGTTCCTCGATCGCACGCATGCCCGCCATGCCGTTGCCGACGAGCACGAGGCGCGAACGCCGCACTGGGCGGTTGGGGCTACCGCCGTCCATCAGAATGCGTACTCCATCGAAAACCAGACCTTATCGGTGTCGGTGAACAGGCCCTCGGCTTCGTAGGCTGCGTACTTGAGCAGCAGCGTGATCTTCTCGACCCGCGCCGAGACCGAGAAATTGATCTCGTCGCCATACTCGGTGCTGCCGAAATCGGCGTCGAACAGGTGGTACCAGGCGGCGAAATTGACCGCGTCGAACGGGCCGTTCATCGCCGGCTGATACGCGAAGCGCAGATAGCTGTCGGCGACGCCGTTGACCGGAGTCGTGAGGAACTTGTCGGCCCAGCCCTGGAAGGCATGCAGCGTCGCGAGCGGCGTCGAGAAGCCGATCGTGCCGTCGCCGCTCAGGAGCTCGTAGCCGACAGCCGTCGTGTATTTGCCGCGCGTGAAGCCGGCCTCGAGGAACGAGTAGCTCTCGTCGACGTCAATCGAGTTCATGCCCGCCTCGGTCTGCTCGGCGTACGAGGCGGTATACAGAAGCGTCGTGTCGCCGAAGGCGCGGCTACCCGCGAGGCGGAGACCGAACGTGTCCGTTGACGACGCTGCGGACTCGTCGATCTCGAGCCCGTAGCCGAAGGCCGTGAGCTTGCCGAAACTGAAAGTCCGCGCGACGTTGACGAGCAGGATGTCGCCATGCCAGCGACCTTGAGGCGACTCCGGCCCGAACACGCGATTGACCTGGGTGGCGTAGGCCAGGGTCGCCGAGAGCTTCTCGCCCGTCGACTGCGAAATCAGTCCGTCGAGCGTCTGCTCATTTTGTCGCCAGGCGACGTTGCCGACGAAGCGCGTGTCGTCGAGGCTCAGGCGCTGCCGGCCGAGAGTCAGGATTGTCTTCTCCAGGGAATTGTTGATCACGGCGAAGCGGTTCACGCCGATGAAGTCGCCGGGATCGGCGACCACCGGATACTGCGTCTGTCCGTTCGTCGTGCTGTTGTATTCGCTGCTGAGCTCCGACGTCGCCGCGGCCTCGGCGAGGATCTTCGTCCCCGCGAGAGCGCCCGACTCGAAACCGAAGCGGATGCGGCTCGTCAGGGCCTCTGCATCCAAAGCAAAGCCTGTCTGATCGACTGTTTCGGAGCGCACCCTCCAGTTCATGAGGAACTTCGTCTCGTCGACGGCTTCGCCGAAAGTCTCGGCAGCATGGGTCACCGGACTTCCGCCAATGACGAGCGTGGCCAGGAGGCAAAGTCTGTTGCGATTCATTTATCTACTCCCTGTAGCGGAATCGGCGTCCAAATCCATGAGCGGATACGATTCAGGCGGCCTCGGCCGTGGCCGCCTGTGCGTGATCCGCGCCTTCGAGAAAATCGAGTAGCTCCTGTCGGTAGCGGTAGTAGTCGGGATGCTCGAGCAAGGCCTGGCGGCTCCGGGGACGCGGCAAGTCGACGCGCATGATTTTCCCGACCTTCGCGTTCGGTCCGTTCGTCATCATCACGACGCGGTCGGCGAGCAGGATCGCCTCGTCGACGTCGTGCGTGACGCAGATCGCCGTCACCTGCGTGCGTTTCCAGACTTCCATGAGAAGCTCCTGGAGCTCCCAGCGCGTCAGCGAGTCGAGCATGCCGAAGGGCTCGTCGAGCAGCAGCAGCTTGGGGCTCAGCGCAAAAGCGCGCGCGATGCCGACACGTTGCTTCATGCCGTTGGAAAGCTGGCTCGCCGGCTTGTCGCGATGCGCCGCGAGCCCGACGCGCCCGAGGTAGTAGCTGACGATCTCCTGCCGCTCGGCCGCGCTCGCGTGCGGATAGACGCGATCGACGCCGAGCGCGACGTTCTGCTCGGCCGTGAGCCAGGGAAAGAGGCTCGGCGCCTGGAAGACGACGGCGCGCTCCGGGCCTGCCGAGTCGATCTCGCGCCCGTCGAGCACGATGCCGCCGCCGCTGATCTCGTTCAGGCCCGCCGCCATCGCGAGCACCGTCGACTTGCCGCAGCCCGAGTGACCGATCAGGGAGACAAACTCCCCTTTCTCCATCTTGAGGTCGAAGCCGTCGACGACGGTCAGCGGGCCCTTCGGGGTCGGATAAGTCTTCGTGACGCGGAAGAACTCCACATAGCGTCGATCGGGCGGGCTCTTCGCCGCCTTCACGTAGGCCTTCGGCAGGGCATTGACGTCGAGCGGGCGCACGGCGGGCAGCGCGACGACTTCGCCCTGGGCCCCGGCGCCGATCTTCGGGCTCACGCCGAGCAGGTAGCGCGTGATCGCGGCGCGGAGGCGCCGGAACTCGACGTCGCTGTTCATCGCGGCACGATCGCGCGGCCGCGGGATATTCACTTTGAACTCAGGGCCCAAAGTCGCGCCCGGACCGGGATTGAGCGGAATGATGCGGTCGGCGAGCAGGATCGCCTCGTCGACGTCGTTGGTGATCAGGACGATGGTCTGCTTCTCGGCCGACCAGATGCGCTCGATCTCCTGTTGCAGCTTGCCGCGCGTCAGGGCATCGAGCGCCGACAGCGGCTCGTCGAGCAGCAGCATGCGCGGTGAGGTCGCAAGCGCCCGCGCGACGGCGACCCGCTGGCGCATGCCGCCCGAGAGCTCGGCGGGACGCCGGTCTACGGCGTGGCGCAGCCCAACGAGATCGACGTAGCGCTCGACGATTTCGCGCCGCTCGCGGCGCGGGCGGCGGCCAAGCACCGAGTCGACGCCGAGTGCGATGTTGCCGGCGACGGTGAGCCAGGGCATCAGCGAATAGTTCTGGAACACGACGCCGCGCTCGGGCCCGGGCCCCGCGACGGGCCGCCCGTCGAAGAGCACCTCGCCCGAGGTCGGTGCCTCGAGCCCGGCCATCAGCGAGATCAGTGTGGTCTTGCCCGATCCCGAGAAGCCGACGATGGCAACGAACTCGCCGTCGGCGACCGCGAGATCGATGCCGCCGAGCACGTCGACATCCACGCCGCGACCCGTGTAGCGCTTGGTGACTCCCTTGAGCTCCATCAGTGCCATGGCCGTGCTAGCGCGTCGCCGAGTAGGTGAACGTCGTCTGCAGCGCCAGCATGACGCGGTCGAGCAGGAAGCCGATCAGACCGATCGTGAATACCGCGACGAGAATCCGCGCGAGCGACTCCGACGAGCCGTTCTGGAACTCGTCCCAGACGAACTTGCCGAGCCCCGGATTCTGCGCGAGCATCTCGGCCGCGATCAGCACCATCCAGCCGACGCCGAGCGACAGGCGCAACCCGGTGAAGATCAGAGGCAGCGCCGACGGCAACACGATGCGCCGGACCTTCGTCCACCAGCCGAGCTTGAGCACTCGGCCGACGTTGATGAGATCGCGGTCGATGCTCGCGACGCCGAGCGCAGTATTAATGAGCGCCGGCCAGAGCGAGCAGAGCGTCACCGTGATCGCCGAGTTGACGAAGGATTTCTCGAAGAACGGATCGTCGGTCACGTAGACGGCGCTGACGACCATCGTGACGATCGGCAGCCAGGCGAGCGGTGACACGGGCTTGAAGATTTGCACCAGCGGGTTGATTGCCGAGTTGATCGTCGGCGAAAGGCCGCCCGCGATGCCGAGCGGCACGCCGATCAGCGTCGCGAGCACGAAGCCGGTGAAGACCGTCTTCAGGCTCGTCAGGATCTGGTCGAAGTAGCTCGGCTTGCCGGTGTACTCACGCATCCTGACGTCGGCCGAGGGATCGGCGGCGATGAGCTCGGCGTTACGGGCTTCCTGCCGGGCGTAGAACTCTTCACGCCGTGCGCGCTGCTCGCGGTGATCGGCGACGAGATTCATCGCCTCGTCCCAGACCGCGGCGGGCCCCGGCACGGCGCCGAGGCTCGTCGTGATGCGCGGCGCGAGCTGCGACCAGACGGCGATGAAGAGGGTGATCGCCAGCAGCGGAATACCGAGCTGCCGCCAGATCTGGCGCATCTGCTCGCCAGGGCTTTCGCCCGTCGCCATGCGCACGATGGGCACGAACCAGCCGAGCCCAATGAGCCCGAGGTATGTGCCTGCGCGATTCAGCATCATCTGCATGGCTGCCTCGACGTCTCAGTTGGCCGACAAGGCGGCAGCGTCGGTAGCGTGGTCGTCGCCCTTGAGCCCGATCTCGAATTGCTCGAGGTAGGCGTTGGGCTGGCGACCGTCGTAGGCGATGCCGTCGATGAACTCGTTCTGCGGCTCGCGATAGCCGTCGGTCCCGAAGGGAAAGTCGGCTTCGCTCGCGAGCCCGTCCGCGATCAGCAGCCGCGCCGCCTCGAGATAGACGTCGGGCAGGTAGACCTCGCGCGCGGTCGCGTCGTACCAGGCATCGGTCTGCTGCTCGGGGATCTGGCCCCAGCGCCGCATCTGCGTGAGATACCAGACGGCGTCGGAGTAATACGGGTAGTTCGCGAAATAGCGGAAGAAGACGTTGAAGTCGGGCACGGCGCGCTTGTCGCCGCGCTCGTACTCGAACGTGCCCGTCATCGAGTTGGCGATGACGGCGGCATCGGCGCCGACGTACTCGGGGCGCGCGAGGATTTCCACCGCCTCGGGCCGGTTGGCATTGTCGTTCGCGTCGAGCCACATCGCCGCGCGGATCAGCGCCTTGACGACCGCGAGGTGCGTGTTCGGATTCTGCTCGGCCCATTCGGCCGTGACGCCGAAGACCTTCTCGGGGTTGTTCTTCCAGATCTCGTAATCGGTGATGACCGGCACGCCAATGCCCTTGAACACGGCCTGCTGGTTCCAGGGCTCGCCGACCGAATAGCCGAAGATCGTGCCGGCCTCGAGCGTCGCCGGCATTTGCGGCGGCGGCGTCACCGAGAGCAGGGCCTCGGCGCCGATCTGCCCCGTGATGTCGCTTGGTGCGTAGTAGCCGGGATGGATACCGCCGGCGGCGAGCCAGTAGCGGAGCTCGTAGTTGTGCGTCGAGACCGGGAAGACCATCGCCATGTTGAACGGCCGCCCTGCGGCGCGAAATTCCTCGACGACGGGCCGGAGGTAATCGGCCTTGATCGGATGCACGGGCAAGCCGTCGTCGCCTACCGGCACATACGGCTTCATGGCCTCCCAGACCTCGTTGGAGACGGTGATGCCATTGCCATTCAGGTCCATCGAGAACGCCGTGACGATGTGCGCCTCGGTGCCGAAACCGATCGTCGCGCCGATCGGCTGGCCGGCGAGCATGTGCGCGCCGTCGAGCTCGCCGGTGATCACGCGGTCGAGCAGGACCTTCCAGTTCGCCTGCGGCTCGAGCGTCACATAGAGACCCTCGTCTTCGAAGAAACCCCGCTCGTAGGCGACGGCGAGCGGCGCCATGTCCGTGAGCTTGATGAAGCCGAAATTGAGCTCGTCGACCTCGAGCGCGAGCTGAGCGTGTGCGTCGAGTGTCGACAGCGCCGCGAGCGCCCCCAGCACGCCGACTCGTGAGAGAAATCCTTTCCGGTGAATCGCTCGTGCCGTGCTCATGACCTAACTTCTCCCTGTTGTTGGTGCCGGAAACAAAAACGCCGCTGGTCGTGTCCCCGTGGCGACAGATTTCAGCGGCGTTGCTGGGGGCCGAGCCTTCGGCCTCATTACTTTTTCAGGACACTCGTCATTGAGCGCCCGGGTGATTCAATACAAGACTCGTGCCAGCCTGCTGACGGCGTTCGCCAGGAACTGCAAGCTGCTGGACCAGCATGAGATTTTCGCGACCGAGGCGATTGCGAGCTCGACTGACGCTGTCATATTCCTGCTGCAAGCCGGTGCAAACCGCCGGCCTGGCGCGCCGCGCTGGTGCAAGCGACCGCTCAGAGACTGCGATGATCGGCGCCGAAGGGCGTGGCGAGATCGAAGAGCTGCAGATAGCTGCCCACCGACACGCCGTCGAACTCGACGCGATCGCAGGCCGGAATCGGCCGCGGCGTGTCGACACCGCCGCCGAAAACGCGGGCGTAGACGTCGGGCCGGAACGCCGCGGCAGCTTCGGCCTCTGTGGCCCGCATGACGGCGGGCGTGCTGCTGCGAACCTGCCCCCAGCGCCGCATCTGCGCGTAGAGCCAGAGTGCTTCCTCGCGTCGCGGGCGATTGGCATCGAGGCGTGAGAAATAGAGGTAGTCGGGGTCCGCGCGGCCGGATCGGACCTGGAGCTGGCCGCGCAGCGCGCGCAGGCTCTGCTCCGGGTCGGTGCCGAGATATGACGGCCGTGCCAGGAGCTCGGCCAGGTCAACGTGGTTTGCAGGGTCGTCGCACCAACGCGCGGCGGCCGCGAGGGCGCGCAGCAGCGAGGCAGTGACTAACTCGTCGTCGAGCAACCGCAGCGGCACGGCGAGCACCTTTTCGATCCCGTGCGGGAAGATTTCGGACTTGGTCGCGACGATCTCGCCGACTCCGTCGGCCGCCGCCAGGCCGTTCCACGGCGCGCCGACGCAGAAGCCGTCGATCTGCCCGGCTCGCAGACTCTCGACCATGAGCGGCGGCGGGATCGCGATCAACCGCACGTCGCGATCGGGGTGGATGCCGGCCGCGGCGAGCCAGTAGCGGAGCTCGAAGTTGTGACCCGAGAAGGGATAGACCATTGCGAGCGTGACGGGGGCAACGCGGTGCCGCAGCGCGATCGCGAGCGCCCGCGCCCAGGACTTCGCATCGCCGGGGCTCGTTCCGCCGTTGGCCCGGCGAATCTCGTCCGTGAGCTCGAGCGAGAGAGTGATCGCATTGCCGCCCCGGCTGAGCACGAACGGCGCGACGAGCTCGGATCGGACCTGCCCTATGCCGAGCCGGGCCGCGATCGGTAGTGGCGCCAGCGCCTGGGCGCAGTCGAGGTGCCCGAGGTTGAGATGATCGCGGAGGCTCGCCCATGACGCCTGCCGCACGAGCGCGAGCTCGAGGCCCTCGGCGACGGCGAAACCGCGCTCGGCCGCGGCAATCAGGGACGCGGCGTCGACGAGCGGCATAAAGCCAACATTCAGCCTTCGGGTCATTTGCCCTCCCCGGGTTGCAGCAGGTCGGCTGCCGTGACGAGGGCGCGCGCGATATCGGCGATCTTGCGACCCTGGTCCATGGCCGTGCGCCGCAGCAGCGCATAAGCGACGGCCTCGGTGCATCCCTGCCGCTCGATCAGAATCTGCTTGGCGCGCTCGATGATCTTGCGATCGGCGAGCGCCGATCGAGCCTCGTTGAGCTCCTGCTGCAGCCGATGAAATGCGTTGAAGCGGCTGATCGTGACGTCGAGCACGGGCTTGATGCGCTCGCGACGCAAACCGTCGACGACGTAGGCGGAAACTCCGGCATCGATCGCCGCCTGCACGGCATCCGAGTCGGATTTGTCGACGAACATCGCGATCGGCCGTTCCGCCCATCGCGATACCTGAAACATCTGCTCGAGCGTGTCGCGGCTCGGGTTCTCGAGATCTATGAGGATGACGTCGGGATCGATCGCGGCAACGCGCGGCAGGAGATTGCTCATCTCCCGGATGTGGTGCACCTCGATCTCGCCGCAATCGCGCAGGCCTTCCTCGAGAATGGCCGCGCGCACGAGATTCGCATCGATGATCAGGACTTTGAGGGACCGGGCGCTCATGCCAAGGCGCCTCGATGCAAGGATCGTGCAAGGGCGCTCTGCCCTGATTGAGGGCCTGATACGGGGGTTGGCGCGCGACGAGCGGCTGCCGACGCCCTAAAAGGGCGCCCGGCGGCGTCGCCGCTGCACTAATCCAGGGCGGGTCTCAGCGCTTGCGGAACTGCAGCTCGTACTCGCGGACAGCACCGGACTCAACGTCCGTGAAGCTCGCCCAACCCTCGGCGCGATACCCCTCGCGATCGAGGATGAAGGCAAATTGCTGCCAGTCCTGGTCGTCGGAGTGGAAACGCAGCTTGCCGTCCATGCAGCGACCGTACTCGTCTATGGAGCAGCTGAAATCGCCGGGAAAGTCGTCGTCACGGATCCGGCCCGTGACAATTCGTCCGCTGAGCGACATTTCTCCGGTGACTGTGCGCCAGATTCCCGTTGCCTCGGGATCCTCGCTGTCACGGCGGACTCTGAACTCGATGCGCCAGCGACCCGGTATCGCGTCCTCGATTGGGACGGCGTCGACGCCGAGCGACTGTCCCGTTGTGCGAAAGCCGAGAGAAGCTGCGCCGATGCCGCCGCCGCCCATCTGACTGTAGGCGGAGCCGGGCAGGATCAACACGGTCAGGGTGAAAAGCAGCGCTCGCAGAGATCTGGTCATGATCGCCTCCCGGTTGCCTTGTTGACGGGAAACAGGCCAAAGGTATGAGCTTCTTCGCTCCTTGGCAAGGCGATCGCCGCGGCAGCCGCCGGCGGGCGGCTGCCGCCTGCTAGAACTCGATGGCTGCCGCGTCCGACAGGATGATTTCGTGGTACTCCGGCAAGGACCAGCCGGCGGCCTCGAGGCTGTCGAGACTCTCCTCGAAGGCGCGACGGAAGTTCCGGGGGCTGCCGTAAAGCTCGCGGAGCTTCGCTGCCGGGAACGACTCCTGGAAGGCGCTCAGCCGGCACATGATGCCGGCGCCACCGTTCGTCGTCCGGACCCAGTCGCTGACGACCGCGGGCGCCGGGTCTGCTGCCGTGTTGATCGGGTCGTAGCTCGCCACCGGTACGTCGACGTAGGGGTTGCGGATACCGCCGACGGGGTTGCCGTGCTCGTCGAGGACCATCTGCGTGCCGTCGTTCTCGACGTTGCGGTCGATCCAGATGCGGTCTGCCCTGGGCGGAACGACACCCTCGTCGACCCAGCGCATGAGGTGACTCAACGCGACCGCGAAATAGGCCTGCGTCGGATAGGTGCTCAGGGGACTCGAACAGGGATTTGGAAGGAGCCGGACATTGTCGCGCGAATCGACGTGGCCGATGCCCGCAAACTCGTACACGCGGTACTGATCGCCGGGCGCGTCGCCGTCGTTGCGCCGCGTGACGTTGCTCTCAACCTCGTGCATCGTCGGCACGTGCACGACGGGCACGTCGATGCGTGGAATTTCCGAGCCGTTCGAGGTCGGGAAGTAGCCGTCGTAGATGTGCTGCATGTCGGGAGTGCGATAGCGCGGATGCACGGCCAGATAATTGATGAGCGTGCCGGAGCTCATCGAGGTGCCGCCGAGCACCATCTTGCGCACCTCGAGCCCGCCCATCGGGCCGTTGTCGCTTTTTATAAGAGCGCCAACCTGCGCCAGGATCTCGCTCGACTGCCCCTCGGGGACGACGAGCCGGCCGTAGCGCTCGGGATTGAACGGGGTGATGAGCTGCTGCGGCGAGGTCGTCAGGATCTCGACGGCGGCATGGCCCGCTTCCATCGTGTAGAGGCTTGTGTACTCGAAGGCATGCGCCGCGCCGCTCGAGTGCATCGACTCGGCGAGCACGAGGCCGCTGTAGTCGGCGTCGTTGCCGGGACGGCGGATGACGACGCGAGTCGTGTAGGCCTGGCCGCCGGCCGTGCCCGAGACGAAGTATTCGAGTGTCTGGTAGCCGTAGTCGGTTGGTGTATGTCCCGGCATATGCGACGGCGCCGAGTTGAACATCGCGCCGGGGCCGGTCACAGCCTCCCAGCTCGTCGGCAGGCTCACGGCTTCGGGCGTAATCGGCGTGCCGCCCGCACGACCGCGTCCGGCGCCCTGTCCTCCGGGACCGCCGGGACCTCCGAACTGGGCAAGCGCGCTTCCCGCAACGAGGACAAGCGCCGCGGCGCCAACGATTAATCCGATGGTTGTTCTTGTGGCCGGACCGCGCATGGCTTCTCCCCCGAGGCGTTGTACGCAGCGGCCAGTGTAGCTGCGAAATCGTGAGCAATCGACCGCTGCCTGGCGGAAGGAATCGCCTGCCGCGGGATGCTCAACTCGCGTCCGTACTGCTTTTCCTGACTGGGACGATCCGGGTCGTATGGCCGAACCAGCCCGCGACCGTGGATTTGTTGCGGCGGCTGATCGGTATCTTCAGGTCGTTGGATAGCAGGCAGTACCATTGATGGCCGTTCTTGACGATTTTCACGATGGCGCGTCGCGCTACCCAGTGGGCTCGATGGACGCGCAAGCCGGCTTCCCCCATGGAATCCGCGGCCTTCTGCAGAGAACCGAGAATCATGCAACGCCCGAGATCCGTGTAGACGTGCAGATAGTGAAGGTCGGAAGAAATCGCAATGACGTTCGTCCCCAGCGATTCGGGCAACCGGCTGATGAACTCCGCCCGGACGGATTCGGCGTAGCGACCCGCCTCCGCCTTGTCGAGATCGACCGTCTCGGCCACGCCTGCGACGTTGGAGTCTTGCGCATCGGCGAGCCGCCGGCGATGCGCGAGAAACGGCAGATTGATGATCATCCAGGAGGCCAACGTTGCCGGCGCAAGCTGGAGGAACTCGGCCGCGACGGCTTGCCACCAACCGCGGCTGGCGAAAACGTTTAGCCACTGGTCCTCGTCTTCGAGAGCACGCAGCGATGCCGGCAGCACCTGTTCCACCAGGTAGCTCACCGGCGTGACGAGCAACGCACCACCGGTCCCGGCGACCAGCAATACGAGCCACGCCGGCAAGGAATTCACCACGTGCGGCAGAACGAGCCAACTTGCGGCGTAGAGGGATGCAAGTCCGAGTCCTACGTGAATCACCCAGAAGACCGTTCTTGCCGTTACGCCCAAACCCCGGCTGGCCTCTGGCTCGATCACCACGAAGGTAATGACGAGGAGAGCGCCGACGACCGCGATGGAGGGCCCCAACGCCCAGGCGCCGAAAACCGTTCCGTTACTGACTACGCCGTTGCGATTCATACGGAGCGTCCCAAGAAGCTACCAGGAGTACTCGAAGGTGAGTCCCAGCAGCGGCAAAGTTTCCTCGTCTTCCTCGATCGACTGCCCGGTCAGTATGTCGAACTCGTCAGGCAAACCTGAAGGTCCGCCATTCAGGTTCAGGACGTCCAGGAACAAAACCAGATCGAGTCGCCCTATCGGGCGCCGGTAGTCGACCCGAAAATCCAGCGCGCTGAACGCCTCGCCGCGACCGACGTTCGTTGCAGTGATCTCCTGCGAGAACCGCAGGGGTGGGTCGGGTGCCAGGACATCATCATGCGTGATGAACTGATATCCGGGTTGTCCCGATCCGTATCTCCAGCGCGCCGCGATCTGCCAACGCTCGTTGAGTTCCCAGCGGCCTCCGAGAGCGGCGAAATGAACGCGATTGAAATCCCAGTCGTACTCGCCCCGACCATCATTGTCATCGACGCGATACTGATTCCAGGAATAGACGAAATCGGCAGCAAAACCATTGGCGAATGCGCGCGTCAACACGAGGTCGACACCGCGGTTGCTGCCTTCACCGACGTTACTGATCTCGCCGGATACCCGGCTGACTTCCACGAGGCGTTGGTCGATGCGCTGGCTGTATGCGTCCACGAGCAGATTCAGATTCTCGCCGATTCGAAAATCCAGTCCCGCGCCGATGTGAGTGAGCTTCTCATTCTTCAGGCCAGAATTGGCCGGATCGAGAGCGCGGGCGAGATTTCTTGGGCGTTCGTAGAACACCCCGGTCGTCGCTGAAAAGCGCAACGACGGCGAAAACTCATAGTTGAAAGCGATACGCGGCGACAGGAGACTCTCGTCGCTGAACCCATCGTAGTCGTGGCGCAAGCCTGTTCGAAGACTGGCTCGTCCCCAGTCGAACGCTTGTTCTCCGTAGAGCGCATAGTTCGTCTCGCTCTCAAGGTACCGCGAATCGATCTCGGCCGGTTGCAGGACGATGTAGTTCGCGCCGGGCGGGCGCGGGTCGTCCGATTCGTAGATGTAGCGAATCCAGTCTTCGCGCAATGTGGTCGAGTAGTCGAGATCGATGTTCACGAGGTGCACGCCAGCGGAGAAGCGGCCCAGGGCGTTGCCAACCGTGATGTCGCTGCGCCAGCCGAATTCCGAGTCCTTCTCGGTCACCGTCAGCAGGCGTTCCCGCACCGGCACTTGGGTCGCGGGCGTCCCGTCCGGCACGAGGTCGTAATTCGCTTCGCCCTCCGAGGACAGCTTATCGCTGTCCCGGAAGTACGCCCGGTTCGTCCATTCGCCGTCATCGCCGAATCGCCGCCGCCAGGTAACTCCCGTCAGCATCAGATCCTGCTCGTCGTCCTGCAGCGTCAGATCCGCGGCTCCTTCTCCCTTCTCTTTCCCGGCAAGGACGTTGTCGACGGTCCGTTCGTAGGTTTCCGGCGCGACGATGGCCAGGAATTCGATGTCGTCGTTTTCCAGACGCGTTGTCGTCTTGAAGATCAGGTCACTCGACACCGGCGAACCCAAGTCGCCCTCTTCGATGGTCTCGAAGAATTTGCCGAAGTCGAAGCGCCGTGCCTGCACAAACATCGAGGTATCGTCGTGAAAGCCGCTCGGCCCCTCGTACATCAACTCGAGCCCCGCGAGGTCCAGTCGCAGGCGGCCCACCGGCGACGGCGCACCTTCCGCGACCTCGAACTGGAGCAGCGACGCATTGCGGCCGCCAAATTCGGCGCTCCACCCGCCGGGTGAGAACTCGGCGCCCGTCACCGCGTTCGGGGCGAATATCGAGTAGCGGCCTCCGTTCACGATGTCGGTCTCTTTACCGAGCGTCTGCTCGAAATGCGCGACCTGCGGGAACGGGAAGCCGTCGACGAATATGAGATTGTTTTTCGGCCCGTGGCCGCGCACCGAAAAGCTCGCGAATTCCCCGCTCGACACGACCCCCGGCAGGCCGACCAGGGCGCGCATCACGTCACTGCCGCTGCCGGGCGCGTTGCGCAGTTCGTCGCGCGTCAGGTAGCGGTCCGCTGCCGAGCCGTAGGGGTCGGCTCCTCGGGCTCGTCGGCCCACGACGACGACCTCCTCGACCGAGGCCGCCTGCGGCTGCAGCTCGAAACGAAGCCGCTCCGTCCGGCGCTCGATGATCCGAACGGCCGGTTCTAGACCCGGAACGTAACCGCCCGCTTCAGCGCGGAACTCGTAGAAGCCGTCGGCCAGATCCTCGAAGTAAGCCGACCCGTCAGAACCCGTTGCCACACTCCTGGACTCACCGCTTCTGGATTCGACGGTTACCGTCACACCTGCCAGCGGTCTTGTAGTCACGGCGTCCACGACGTCGACCGAGATAGCGCCCGCGTATGCGGCACCGGCTGGCACGACGAAGAGCAGCGTTAGCCAACTACGAAGAAACATGTGCTGAGCACCTTTCGATGCGCCTGAGAGGGGTCGGGCATAGTACAGAGTGGCGGTCCGGGTATGACGCTCCGTTGAATTAGCGGTGCGAATACTGCATCAGCGGTTTCATTGACCGGCTAATGGCATGAGCGGTCGATCGAGAGTGCGCGCCTGTAAAGCACCCCGAGCGCAAACGCCGGTCCGACATCGCAATCGAGGTCGTATGGACCTCGGGCGGATCGACAAGCTCAACAAGGGCCAGCACATGTGCGCTGGCCCTGCATGCTGTCCCGGCCTTGTGGCGAGAGGCCCCAAGCCTTCCTGCTGCGCCGGCAAGCAGTCAGATGTTCTCTGCCAAGTTCATCGCTTACGGCACGGGACTCGTCCGAACACGTTGAGGTAAGGAAAGACTCTGCGGGCTTTCGTGCCCGCAGGGTCAGACGGGTGGCCGATCAGTTGATCTGACCGCGAATCTCGCCGCCGGGGAATCCGGCTCCAACAATGCCCGAGTGAACGTTCGCGTAGGCGGAACCGGCGCGCATCGCGTCGAGAAGCTCCGCGAAATCACCGGCTGAGATCCCCTGGCCGCCTGGGCCGACGACATCGAGTGCAGTGATCGTTGCCGTGATCGGCGTCGTCGTCGCGCGCAGCGGGCAAGTGGCGACTGGAAGCTGCGGGGGTGCAGGATTCGCTGCGCTCTCGCACAACCAGACGCTGATCCCGCCGTTCGTGTGATTCTGGCCGAAATGGATGTGCGCTTGCGATGCATCGAAGCTTAGCCCCCCGTACGTCAGCGAAAACGTGAACGAATCGCCGCGTGGATCAACGTGGGCCCTGAAGTACCCGCGCGCCGGGCTCGACACCGCCGGTACTTCGTTGTAGCTCACGAGATCGGCGCGAAACGACTGCTTTTGCCGACGGTCCTGAGCTACGGCCGATGCCGCCAAGACCGTTACGACGCCGAGAGACACAACGCCTGGCCACTTTTTCATTTTCCCCTCCTGATTTTCCTGGAGTAACACTGCTTTGGGCGAAATTTCGCCCTGCCTCCTGAGTCTACGGAAGCACTGGGAAGGTTCATCGATTCGGTCGCAGGAAACCTTGTAGCTCCGCGAGCACCTCGTCCGGCGCGCCTTCCTGCATGTTGTGGCCGCCGGGCATGCCCTTCCCCGTCACGTTCCTGCCGCGCTCGCGCCAGATCGGGAGCACGTCGTAGAGCCTCGCCATCGCGCCGCCGTCAGCCCAGAGCACGTGCAGCGGACAGCGGACCTTCCTGTCGAGATCGGCCGCGTCGTGCTGCAGATCGATCGACGCCCCGGCGCGATAGTCCTCGCACATGCCGTGCACGCCCTCGGGCGTGCCGTTCGCGCGCCGGTACTCGGCCTGCGCGCCGGTAACCTCCCGGCCGGCCTGCTGCGCCAGGAGCTCGTTCTCAGGCAGAGGCGACGCGCGCAGATAGTTGAACCAGTGAAAGTACGCCTGCACGAAGTCGATCGTCACGTGCGTGTAGAGGTAGTAAGTCGGCACGATGTCGATCAGCACCGCCTTCGTGACCTTGTCCGGATGATCGAGAGCCATGCGGTGCGCGACGCGTCCGCCGCGGTCCTGGCCCACGACGGCGAAACGCTCGAAGCCGAAGTGCGTCATCACGTCCACTTGATCTTGCGCCAGCGCGCGCTTCGAGTAGTTCGAGTGATCGGGCAGCCCCTGCGGCTTGCTGCTGTCGCCGTAGCCGCGCAAGTCCGCCGCGACCACGGTGTAGTCCGCGGCGAGGCGCGGCGCGACGTCGCGCCAGGTGTACAGCGTGAGCGGCGCGCCGTGCAGCAACAGGAGCGGCGGGCCGCTCCCGCCCTTCACGGCGTTGATCGTCACGCCGCCGCTCGTTTGGATACGCTCGGGCGCGAAGCCTGGGATCGACAACGGCGACGGGGTCGCGGGGGCCTGCGCACGCGCACTCAGCGTGTGCGCGAGCGTTACGCCGGCCACGAGCGCCGAGGCGGTGCGCAGCACGTCGCGACGGTCGGGCGAAATGGGTTCGTCAGTCATCGGTGAGCCTCCCCCTGGGGCGTGCTCGCCGCCATCGCGGCACCCTGTCGTTGATGGATGGTACGTGTAAGGGGCCTTCTGTAAAGGTTGCCGGAACGGCGAACGGCTGGCACGACATCGGAATTCGGCGCAATCGCTTGTATGCGCTGAGCCCCAGAAAGAAAAAGGGCCAGCACATCTGTGCTGGCCCTGCATGCTGTCTCGGCTTGACGGCGAGAGGCCTTAAGCCTTGCCCGTCGACCTCCACCCTTCCGCGTACGTATCCCGAACCACCGCCGCGTACGGCACGGGGCTCACGGTCGCGCGGATCTCGAGCTGCTTGTGCCGCTCCACCGTCGCCTTCTGCGAGCCGCCGTTCGGCTCGCCCCAGACGAGCGTGACCTCGGTGCCGATCGCGATGTCCGGATCGCAGATGCCGAGCGAGAGCATCGCGCGCTCGTTGTAGCTGTAGCCCGCGAACATCGAGGCGCCAACGGTCTTGCCCTTGTGGACGATCTTGTCGAAGGACGCCGAGCCGTAGTTCGAGAGCGGCAGGTCGATGTACTTGTAGTGATCCTTGCCGGGATCGAGCATCGAGCGCCAGACCTTGGCGACGTCGTCGGCGTTCCAGGCGAAGGTCACCTTCTGCCGCTGCGGCTGCTTCGACATCTTCTCGAGCGCTTCTTTGCCGATGAAGTCGTGGTCGAAGTTGACGAACTGGCCGTAGCCGATCTGGTACGGATTCACGTAATAGTCTTCGATCTTGTCCGAGTCGTAGCTGCCGGCGAGCGAGCCCGTGGCCTCGTACGAGGTCGCCGGGAGCCACTCGCGATAGGGCTTCATCTTCGCGCCCGTGTAGACGGCGGGCAGCGGCGACGGAATCCAGCCCGACTCGAGCGTATTCGTCGGATAGGCGCGCGAGCCGACGTGGAGCAGGCCGAAGTCCTTGCCGGCCTCGAGGATCGCCTCGCGGATTTCCTCGCGCTCGGCGTACGGGCCCCAGATCTCGAGCCCGGGCGCGCCGGCCATGCCGTGCCGAAGCGTCCGGACAGTGCGGCCCTTGATGTTCATCGTCGACATATGGAAAAACTTGAGCTGCTCGAGCTTCTTGCCGTGCAGCTTCTCGATCACCGGCCAGGCGTTCGGGCCCTGGATCTGGTAGCGATAGAGAATGCGGTTGACGGCCTTGCCCTTGGCGTTGCCGGGCGAGCGATCGTCCTTGACGATCTCGACGTCGTAGCCGCCCGTCTCCGCGTTGAACTCGATCCAGTTCGCGCTCGGCGCGCGGCCGACGAAGAGCACGTTGTTCTCTTCGAGGTGGAAGAGGATGCCGTCGCCGATGACGTAGCCGTCATGGCTGACGGGCACGTACTGCTTGGCGCGGTTGACGGGGAAATTCTTGAAGGTGTTGATCGCCGTGTCAGAGCAGAGCTTTACGGCGTCGGGACCCTTGATATAGATGTCGCACATGTGATGCGACTGATCGAACAGGACGGCGGTCTTGCGCCAGGCCTCCTGCTCGGAGCGCCAGTTCGAATACTCACCCGGGACCACCGGATAAACGTAGGCGCCGATCTTCGAATTCTTCAGAAGTTTTACCGGATTGCCGGCTTTCTGTAGGACCTGTTCCAGGCTCTGCTGACTCATTGTTTTCTCTACCTCTCCCTAGCTTGAATTGGGCGCAACCGGCTGGCGTGGCGCGCCGAAGGGCGGCCATCCTAGCATAATGGCGAGCCGTAACCGGAGGGGGACTTAAGCCCACATGCAGGGAAAGATTGCTTTCGAAGAGCATTTCGCGATTCAGGAAACGCTGGAGCAGACGCGCGCATTCGCCGGGGAGTCCGACGATTTCGACGCCTTTACCCGCCAGATCCTCGACCTTGGGGACGAGCGGCTCGGGCTCATGGACTCGAACGGCATCGACGTCGCGATCCTGTCGCTCAATGCCCCTGGGGTCCAGAGGATTCTCGACCCGGCCGAGGCTCTCGCCACGGCCCAGAAGGCGAACGACCTCATGGCCGCGGCGGTTGCGCGGCACCCCGGCCGGTATGCAGCCCTGGCGGCCCTGCCGATGCACGATGCAAAAATAGCCGCGGCCGAGCTGACGCGTTGCGTCCGGCGACATGGCTTCAAAGGCGCGATGGTCAACGGCTTCCAGCAGGTAGGCCACGCCGACGACGTGCGCTATTTCGACCAGCCCGAGTATGCGGACTTCTGGGCGACGGTCGCCGAGCTCGACGTGCCCTTCTATCTCCATCCGCGCATGCAGATTCCCTCACGCGCGCAGAACTACGCGGGCCACCCCTGGCTCATGAGCGCGCCCTGGGGCTTCGCCGTCGAGACCTCGATTCATGCGCTGCGGCTCTGCGGCTCGAAGATCTTCGATGATCACCCGAATCTCAGGATCTGCCTCGGGCATCTCGGCGAGAACATTCCCTTCGGGCTCTGGCGCCTCGACGCACGCATGCGCTTCTCGCCGCGCGGCTATCGCGGCAAGCGCCCGCTCGGTGACTATTTCCGCGAGCACTTCCACATCACGACGAGCGGCAACTTCAACGATGCCGCGCTGCGCTGCACGCTCGACACGATCGACCCCGGCAAGATCCACTTCTGTGCCGACTATCCGTTCGAGACGATGGAGGACGCGTCGAGCTGGTTCGACGCGACGGGTGTGCTCAGCGAAGCGCAGCGGCGCGCCATCGGCCGGGACAATGCGGCCCGCCTGTTCCGGCTCTAGTCGCGCCGATGGCGGCGCGGCGCGACTTCCGCGCCCGAGACGACTGCCAGCGCTGCGTTAACGCTGCGCGGTGGCGAGATTGCCGGCGATGCGGCCGCGGAGCAGGTTCAACGTTTCCTCAGAGCCCGTGAACAGGCCCTCGGGATACTGCGCGCCGCGCACCATGTTCTCGTAGATCTCGGCGTTGATGTAGAGATTCAGTCCGCGACCCGCGAGGTACTGGAGCTTCAGGTTGCGGTCCGTGTTGATCTGCGCGTTGCTCGTCCAGTCGGCCAGATCGGCGGCGTTGCCGCCGTAGGTCGCGAACAGCTCGACGGCCGAGAAGATGCCGACCTCCGCAAGCGAGTTCGCAATTGCCGCATTCGCGGGGTCCGACAAGCGCGCCTGAACGGCGTCGACGTCGATCGGCCCGCCACCGAGCCGCCCGAAGAGCACGAGGTCGTAGCCGCGGCCGTTGACGGTGTTCGCGAAGACCGCACCCTCGGGGAATGCCTCGAGGAAGGTCGCGATCTCGCTCTTCGCCGCATCCTCGCTCGACTCGTAGAGCTGCACGAAGAGCGTCACGACGCCGCCGGGATTCAGGTGATCCTTGATGACCTCGAAGAACTCGCGCGTGTAGAGCGTGGCCGCGCCCTTGACCCAGGGATCGAGCGGGTCCGAGGTGATGGCGTCGAATTTTTCGTCGGTCGTCAGCAGATAGTGGCGCGCATCGTCGAGGTGGATGTTGACCTTCGGGTTGTTGACGACGTCGAAGTTGTGCGCGGCAAAGTACTCCGAGACGACGCGCGGCACGAGCGGCTCGATCTCGGCAATCGTCTGGTTCGTGACCAGCGGGTCGATCGACACCGCACCCGCGGTGACGCCGGCGCCGCAACCGATGACGAGCACTCGCGACGGCGACTCGGGCACGAGCGTCGTGATATGCCCGAGCATGCGCTGCAGGCGCATGTCCTGCGGCTCGCTCGAGGCCTGCACCTTGCCGGCGTTGTGATAGTTGAGTACGCCGTTCGGCATCCGCGTGACGGCAACCGACGCGGTGACGCCTTCGCCCGTGTAGATCACGTCGGCTTGCCCGAGCCAGGTGGCGGCGTAGCGTCCGTAGGCGACGAGCATGCCCGGAAGCGGCGGCACGATACGCCCGAGCAGCACGGCGGCGACGACGATGGCGGCTGTCGCCGGCATCCACAACGGCGCGCCGGCGGCCCGGCGCGTCGGCAGCAGCAGCAGCACGCCCGCCAGCGCAGCGACGCCGATCAGCGCCTGCTGCGCGACCTGGCTGCCGACCGTGCCGACGAGAATCAGGCTCGTGACCAGCGCGCCGACGATCGCGCCGACCGTGTTGGCGGCATAGACACCGCCGACCATGCGGCCCGTGTCCTCGCCACGGGTGGCGACGGCGGCCAGCGCAAGCGGGAAGCTCGCGCCCCAGAGCAGCGCGCCCGGCAGCATGACCCAGATCGCGCGCATGAGGTCGAGCTCGAAGGTGAAGAGGAGCGAGGTCGAGATCGAGGGATTGATCGGCCAGAACGGCAGCGACGAGCCCGTCGCGTAGGCACTCCAGGCGAGTGTGAAACACAGCCCCACTTGAACCCAACCGAGCGCGAGGCGCGGGTTCGGAATCCCGCGCGCGAGCGCGGCGCCGACGCTGCTGCCGATCCCGAGACCCACGAGGAACACGGCCAGGATCATCGAGAAGGTGTAGGTCGTTGCGCCGAAGAGCAGCGACAGCATGCGCGTCCAGACGACCTGCGCGCCGAGCGCCGTCAGGCCCGAGAGCCCGATCACGATGTAGACGAGCGGATCGCGGCCACCGAATACGCCGCCCTGCCCGGCCGCTACCGCGGCCGGTTGCCGCGACGCCGCCTCTGCCGGAACCGCCTCTTCGCTGATGACGACCGCAGCGGAGCGCTGCGCGACGACCCAGGCGAGCAAGGCGACGATGAAGTTGATCGCGACCGCGACGAAAGTCGCCGTCGGCATGTCATAGACGCGCAGCAGGTAGTAGCCGGCGAGAAGGCTGCCGATCACTGCGCCCGCGAGATTGCCGCCATAGAAGAATCCGAGCCAGGCCACGCCGCGCGGCGTCGCCGAGACCCAGCGCGCGATGGCCGGCAGGGTCGCGCCCATCAGGAACGTGGGCGGCAGCAGGCAGATCGCCGCGACGATCGCGCGCAGGATCAGGTTCGCCTGGCCGGTGCCCGCGATCTTGGTGTAGATGTCGCCGATGAACGGCACCGCGACGAGCACGATCGCGCCGAAGATGCCGATGCCGAACTCGAGGGCCGCGTAAACCTTGAGGGGATGATGGCGTGCGCTCAGGAACTTCGGCGCCAGCAGACTGCCGAGACACAGGCCGCCCATGTAGACGCCGAGCAGCACCCCGAGCGAGATGGCCGACGAGCCAATCGACAATTGCAGCAACTGGAGCCAGACGACTTCATAAATGAGCGCCGCGCAGCCGGAGCCGATGAAGAGCACGAGCAGGGCGGGCAACCAGCGATCGCTGGCGGAGCGGGCGGAGGAGCTGGTCATTGTTGTTCTTCGATTTCTGAACTGGGCTTGCTGAACTGGCCCGCCATGCTACTAGATGGCCGCCGATTCCGAACCTGCCCTCCGAGACCCAAAGGAATCTCCAGACAGGGCGCATGCGGTAGGATCTGCCCGTGCGCCGGGAACTTCGCATTGGAATCGTGGTCGCTGCGGTCGCTGCCGCCGCCGTCGTCGGGATGGTGTTTATCGCAGGCCCACCGGTCTCGCTCACCGATCAGCGCGCCTTTCTCGGCGAGTACTGCGCCGACTGCCACAATTCCGTCGACCTGGCCGGGGACCTCGATCTCGCGCAACACGATCCGGGCGCGCTCGCCGAGTCGCGTGAGACCTGGGAGAAAGTCGTCCGCAAGCTTCGGGTCGGCATGATGCCGCCGTCCGATGCACCGGGTCCGGCACCCGAGCTTCGCAGTGCCATCGTGCGCTCCCTCGAGGACGGCCTCGACGGCGTGCCCGACGGCCCCGAGCCCGGCCCCGCGCTGATCCGCCGCCTCAATCGTGCCGAGTATGCGAATGCGATCCGCGACTTGCTCGATCTCGAGGTCGACGCGACGACGCTGCTGCCGCCCGACGATGCCGCCTACGGCTTCGACAACAACGCCGAGGCGCTCGTCAGCTCGCCGCTGTTGATCGACCAGTATCTGAGCGCGGCCGGCAAGATCGCGGCGCTCGCCGTCGGCGACCCCGATGCGGGCCCGTCGGCGCAGATCATCCGGTTCCGCCAGGACGGCTCGCAGAATGCGCCCGCTCCTGGAATGCCCGTTGGCACCCTCGGCGGCGGCCTCGTCGACATCGTGCTGCCCCTCGACGGCGAGTACCGGCTCGATGTTCGCTACTTCAAGTCGAACCTCGGCGCCATGAAGGGGCTCGAGCTGCCTGTCGTGGTCGAGATCGCCATCGATGGCGAGCGAATCCACAGCGCGACTATCGGCGGCCGCGAGGATTTCGAGGCGCTCATGCGCAACATCACCGCGGGCGCGGACGCGGTCGAAGCGCGGAGCTCGACGACGGCGAGACTGACGGGCGGCGCGCACGAAGTCAGCGTCGGCTTCCGCTATCGCGGCGCCGTGCAGACGAGCGCGCGACTCCAGGCCTTCGAGCGGAGCTCGCAGGACACGCTCGACGTCACCGGCGTCCCGCATATCGAGACGTTGACGATCACGGGACCGTACGGGGCCACGGGTCCGGGCGACACGGCGACTCGCCGGCGCATCTTTGTCTGCCGTCCCGAGGCGTTTACAGCGGCGCCCTCCTCTACCGAGCTCGACTGCGCGCGCGAAATTCTGGAGGAACTCGCGCGCCGCGCCTATCGCGGACAGCAGACGAGCGAGGATGTTGAATCCTTGCTCAGCTTCTTCGGCACGGGCCGCGCCCGTCGCGACTTCGACTCCGGCATTCAGCTCGCTCTCGAGGCCCTGCTGTCGAACCCGAAATTCGTCTTCCGCGCCGAGATTGATCCCGCTGACTTGCCGCCCGGGACGGCTCACCGATTGTCCGACCTCGAGCTGGCCTCGCGCCTCTCATTCTTCCTCTGGAGCTCCGCGCCGGACGAGGCACTGTTGCAGCTCGCGGAAGCCGGCGATCTCGGCAAACGTCGCGTGCTCGAAGCCGAGGTCCGCCGCATGCTCGCCGATCCGCGAGCCGAAGCGCTGACGGAGAACTTCGCGGGCCAGTGGCTCTACCTGCGGAATCTCGCGAGCATGATTCCGAACTCCGCCGGCTTTCCGAATTTCGACGACAACCTGCGCCAGGCGATGCTGCGAGAGACGGAACTCTTCTTCGAGCACATCGTGCGCGCGGATCGGCCGGTCACCGAGCTCATGACGGCCGACTACACCTTTCTCAATGAGCGCGTCTCTCGCCACTACGGCATCGACACCGTCTACGGCAATCACTTTCGTCGCGTGACTCTCGACGACCCGGCGCGGTTTGGCCTGCTCGGCAAAGGCAGCGTCCTCATGGTGTCCTCGCACACCGACCGCACCTCGCCCGTTGTCCGCGGCAAATGGGTACTCGAAAACCTGCTCGGCACGCCGCCGCCGGCGCCGCCGGACGACGTGCCGCCCCTGCCGGAGGCCGACGCGGCTGCCCCGACTACGCTCCGCGAGCGCCTCGTCGCGCATCGCGAGAGTCCAAGCTGCGCCTCCTGCCACGCGCTCATGGATCCGATCGGCTTCGCCCTCGAGAACTTCGACGCCATCGGTGGCTGGCGCGAATTCGAGGACGGCAGCGCGAGCCCGCCGATCGACGCGCGCGGCACACTCGTCGGCGGCATCGACGTCGACGGCCCCATCGAGCTTCGCCAACAACTCATGGCCGAGCCGGAGCTGTTCGTCTCGACCGTCGTCGAGAAGCTCATGGTCTACGCACTCGGCCGCGGGCTCGTGGCGAGCGACATGGCAGTAGTCCGCGAGATCGTCCGCGATGCTGAGAATGACGACTACGCGTTCAGTGCGATCGTCATGGGGATCGTCAACAGCGCGCCGTTCCGGATGAGGACCAGGCCGCCGCTCTGAACGGGGCGCCGACAAGCAGATTGCAGCAGATCAATAACAACCAAGGAGAACTCAAATGCTGAATTCCAGGATTCCCGCTCTCTTCGCGCTCGCTGTGGTCGCACTTGCTGCGTGCGGCGGCGGTGTTCAGGGCCGCTATGTCTTCGGCGAGGGCGGCGAAGGCATCGTGCTCGAGCTCAGCGGCGGCGACGTCGCGACGGTCTCGATTGCCGGCCTGGGCTCGCAGGAGGGCAGCTACAGCGTCGAGGGGGACACCGTCACCTTGGAAATTGATGGCGATCGCGAGACGTTCACGATCCAGGACGGCAATCTCGTGAGGACCGCCTTCGGCGAAACCATCCTGTTCGAGAAGCAGTAGCACGACTGACCGGTCGGGAGCGCCACGAGGGGTCGCGCGGGCTCAGACAGTCCTCGCGACCCCTCGTGACGCTCCCGACCTGCGTACGCGCGGTCTGTTGC
>Ga0315912_10000324_pt1 | contig 96505 bp, 97 predicted proteins | sample VfabasoilMG_FD_204469 | JGI IMG/M metagenome (GOLD analysis project Ga0315912, IMG submission 204469) | Garden soil microbial communities collected in Santa Monica, California, United States - V. faba soil | ecosystem: Environmental > Terrestrial > Soil > Garden | place: USA: California... | reverse complement strand
GGTAGTTGTGCTGTTGTTCGCCTGCAACAAAAGTGAGGAACCTATTTGTGAGCCAACATCCAATGAAGATATTGCCGGGCTAAACCTTCAATTCGAATCGCTGGAGGACTCACTTCCAGCCATTCAAACCAAACAACAATTGGTGAATTTCTTTTCGCGCCATCCGCAAATGCGCGATAATTTTTTCAGCCGGACAGTATATCCAGACGATTCCACTTTTATCAACCAGTTGTTTACCCGCCTCATTCATCCAGCCATGGATACCTTGTTGATGGACGTCCACCGTGTGTTTGGCAACGGTGATGAACTGAAAAACCAGTTTGCGCAGGCGTTTAAAAATTTCAAATACTATTACCCGGATTTTAAGGCGCCTAAGATTCAAACAGCCATCAGCGGGCTGGAGACGGATGTAATGGTTACGGATTCGCTCGTCATTATCGGCCTCGATTACTTTTTGGGCGATAGCGCGCGGCATAAACCCAATATGTATGATTACATGCTGAAGCGCTACCATAAAAATTTTGTAGTGCCATCGGTTGTTTTGCTTTACGGAATTTCGGAACGATACAACAAAACCAACGTGGAAGACAAAACCGTTTTGGCAGACATGATTGCTTACGGAAAAGCATACACCTTCACCAAACACATGCTACCCTGCACACCCGACAGTGTTCTTATCGGTTATACGCAAAGGGAAATTGATGGGGCTTTTTATAATGAACCAACCATTTGGAAACGAATGATCGAAGACCAAGTGCTCTTTGGCACCGGCCACATGATAAAGCAGAAATACATTGCGGAACGACCAAAGACTACAGAAATCAGTGCTCAATGCCCCGGCCGTATTGGCATGTGGGTGGGCTGGCAAATGGCCAACAAATACCTGAAAGAAACCGGAAAAACTATGCCTGACCTGATGCGCGAAGCGGATGCACAGAAAATTTTTAAAGAGTCGAAGTATAGAGGAGGTAATTAATTAAACCTCGGCCAATTCCCTCAGGTACATCTGTATCGTATTCTCCAATCCAAGGTACAGCGCATCGCAAATCAGTGCATGGCCAATGCTTACTTCATTAAGCCAGGGAATGTTTGTTTTCAGGTAGCGTAAATTATTCAAATCCAAATCATGACCGGCATTTACACCAATGCCTAAAGTGCGGGCACGCTCCGCGGCACGGATGTAGGGTTCAATGGCTTCTTCTTTATTTTTAAGAAACTCCTCGGCATAGGGGCCGGTATAGAGTTCAATTCGGTCGGCACCGGCCAATGCCGCCCCTTCAACCATTTCCGGATTGGCATCCACGAAAAGAGAAACACGGCATCCGCTGTTTTTCAGTTGGCGGATAATAATTTTTAAATGATCGGCATGGGTAATTGTATCCCAACCTTTATTGGATGTAATCACACCGGGGGCATCGGGCACGAGTGTGGCCTGTGCAGGCTTAGTTTCGCCAACGATTTGTAGATATCGCTGATCCGGATATCCTTCAATATTAAATTCAGTAGTAACAATTTTTTTAAGTTCAATCACATCCCGGTAGCGGATATGTCTTTCATCTGGCCTTGGGTGCACAGTAATTCCTTCAGCCCCAAAACGCTCGCAGTCCAATGCCACTTTTAATACATCAGGATTGTTGCCACCACGGGCATTCCGAAGCGTAGCGATCTTATTGATATTAACACTTAAGCGGGTCATGTTTTTAAATTTGTTAATAACTTTACAGTAAAATTACGTTATAACGAAATAAACCATGAGCCTCAAATCACAAATTGATAATGACATTAAACAAGCCATGCTGGCTAAAGACAAAGAGAAATTAGAAGCCTTGCGCGGGATAAAGTCAATGATATTACTGGCTGAGACAGATAAGGCCAATGCAGCTGGCGTTACATCTGAAGTAGAAAATAAATTATTGATGAAGGCAGCCAAGCAGCGCAAAGAATCGGCAGAGATATTCCAAAAAGAGAACAGGGAAGATTTGGCCAAGCGTGAATTGCTGCAACTCGAAATCATCAGCGCCTATTTACCCAAGCAACTTTCGGAAGATGAAATAAAAGCAGAGCTGACCAAAATTATTGAACAGGTTGGTGCTAAAGGCCCGCAAGATATGGGCAAGGTAATGGGCACAGCCACTAAAGCATTGGCTGGCAAAGCCGATGGAAAAGTCATTTCCGAACTCGTTAAAAAATTACTTACTGCTTGACCAAGGCTGATTTATTTCTGCTTGTTTTATTTCTGCTTGGAGCTTATTCGGGTTACAAGGAAGGTTTCCTTATGGAATTATTTTCGCTGTTGGCCATTGTGCTGGGTGTGTTCGGAGGCTTTAAACTTATGGGATGGGCCATGATCTACCTCCAGGAACATTTTCATGCCGATAAAGCCACGTTGCCTTACATCGCTTTTATCGTGGTCTTTATATTAATTGTAATTGTGGTTACGTTAATAGGACGGATGTTCAAGCACTCAATAGATAAATCATTTTTGGGTTCGATGGATAAAGCCATGGGCGCCTCTCTCGGCTTGTTTAAAACTGCATTTATGGTCAGCATTATAATCTGGATTGCGGATTCTTTAAAGTTTTCGCTGCCCGAAGATTGGACTGGAGACTCATGGCTTTACCCGTTTACTGCTGGTATTGCCCCAAAAGTTTCTGGCTGGATAGGCGGTTTCATTCCTTTTTTCAAGGAAATATTTCGTACCTTCTAAAGGTTCGTTTTTTTTTACTTACTTATCATCAAAAATCTGCCCAAATGCCCCTAAATGTTAAGGAATTAAAAGGCTATAGTTACGTGGATGAAGGCAGCGGCCAGGTGCTGATGTTGCTTCATGGCCTGTTTGGTGCCCTTAGCAATTGGGAAGCTGTGGTTAACAGGTTCTCTTCCAAATTCAGGGTTGTGATTCCCATGCTCCCTATTTATACCATGCCGATAAAAGAAGCCGGCCTGGAAGGTCTTAGAAAGTATGTAGAAGATTTTGTGAACGCGATGCAATTGGAAGACATGATCATCATGGGTAATTCACTGGGCGGCCATGTAGCCTTGCTCTATGCCTTGCAAAATGAAAGCAAGGTGAGCAAGCTTGTGCTTACTGGAAGCAGTGGATTGTTTGAAAATGCAATGGGTGGTTCATATCCCAGGCGTGGCAGTTACGACTATATAAAAGAGAGAGTAGAGTACACCTTTTACAATCCAAAAGTGGCATCCAAAGAATTGGTGGATGAAGTCTTTGAAACAACGCGAAGCATACCGATGTGCATGCGCATTGTGGCAATAGCAAAATCGGCACAGCGAAATAACCTGGCCAATGAACTTGGTAAAATAAAAGTACCCACGCTTTTGGTTTGGGGATTGAATGATACCATTACCCCGCCCATGGTGGGCCATGACTTCAATCGCCTCATTCAGCAATCTAAACTTCGGTTTATAGACAAATGTTGCCACGCGCCCATGATGGAGCACCCCGAAAAATTCAATGAACTGGTAGACGAATTTATTTCTGGTAAAATGCCATGATAGCAGAAGAGTTGATAAACCATATGCTCCCGCCCCTCAAGCTAACCGATGAGGCGAGTAAGGCTATTGCCTGGATGGAAGAGTTTAGGTGTGTTCAACTTCCGGTTGTTGAAAACGAAAAATTTCTTGGTTTCATTTCTGAAGAAACAATTCTCGAACGAAATGACCTCACTAAAAAAGTAAGCGAGTTTGATTTTATTGGCGATGACTGTATTGTTTCCTCCGATTCCCATTTCTATGAAGTGTTGAAAATTGCAGGCGACCATAAATTACAAATGGTGGCTGTTAAAACCGATCTGGAGCAATACGGGGGTGTAATTACGGTGGCCGACATTATGGTATCGTTCGCCCAAACAGCGGCCGTGCAAATGGCAGGCAGCATTTTGGTGCTTTCTATGGATCTGATGGATTACTCACTGGCTGAAATTGCCCGATTGGTAGAAGAAAACAATGCCAAAATACTCAGCAGCACCATGGCGGAAGACCCGCTAGACAAAGGAAAAATTAAACTCACGATAAAAATAAACCAGGACGATCTGGCCAGAGTCGTTGCCACACTCGACCGGTTTGGGTATCGCATTATTGCGCGCTATCAAACCACACACAATGACGAGCCACACAAAGACCGGCTCGACATGTTGATGCGCTATCTGAATATATAAATCAAAACGCTACACATGCGCGTTGCCATTCACAGTCGTGATTTCCATTCCAAATCTGCCAGCTTTATTGAAAAGTTAATTGCGCTCATTCAGTCGCATGATGCGGATGTGGTAATTTCTGACAAAATAAAAAAGCACAACGACTTCAACCTTAAAGCATTCGATCATAAAACTGGTCTGAAAGGAGTTGAATATTTTGTGTCCGTTGGGGGCGATGGCACGTTGCTCGAATCGGTAACGTATGTGGCCAAGCACGAAATTCCTATCCTCGGCATTAACACCGGTAGGCTTGGGTTTTTGGCCACCGTGAGCCGGGAAGAAACCGAAAGTGCGATTGACCTGATGTGTGATGGAAAATTAAAAACCGATAAACGAACGCTTCTCCACCTTTCATCCGTTCCAAAATTATTCAACGGATTTTCTTACGCGCTTAATGATTTCACCATCATGAAGAAAGATAGTTCTTCCATGATTACCGTGCATGTATATGTGGATGGCGCCTTACTTAATTCATATTGGGCCGATGGCATTATTGTAGCCACACCCACAGGCTCTACCGGCTATTCACTAAGCGGAGGTGGCCCACTTGTTTTCCCTGCTTCAGAAAGTGTAGTTATTACCCCGGTAAGCCCGCATAATTTAACGGCACGTCCCATTGTACTTTCCGCCAAATCGGAAATATCTTTCAAAATTGAAGGTCGGTCGAAAAAATTCCTTATCTCGCTGGACAGCCGCTTCGAAACGATTGACGATTCTGTTAAACTTAAAATAACCAGGGCGCCATTCAAGGTGCGGTTACTTCAATTACCGGGGCATAGCCATTTCGAAACACTCCGTCAAAAGCTGAATTGGGGAATAGACATAAGAAATTAACCCGATCAGTAAGGCTGAAATAGCATTTGAGCCGCCCCTTATCATTCCTGTTAAATGCCTCCTTTTTAGGTGATTTTTCATTAAGTTTAAGGCCTAAATCACCACTGTCTATCAATGAAGAAATTTCTAACAGGCGTAATTCTTTTTTTGGCTTTCATTTCTTCCCCTGCACAAATTGTTCAGTGGGCTTCGAAAGTAGTTGATTTTTCTACCGAGCTCACTTCCGTTCAGTATTCCGCCCAGCAGGTTTTAGGTAAGCCTAATGTGATGCCCTACGGGGGTCAAAACCCAAGCGCCTGGACGCCCGATAGAAAAGGAAAAAAAGAATTTATAAAAGTAAGCTTCGATAATCCCATACAAATTCAACAAGTGGCCATTGCTGAGTCAGCCAACCCAAGCGCCCTGTTTCGTGTGCTTGCCTATGACCCAACCGGGGCCGAACACTTGCTGCACACCTTCAACCCTATGCCGGTGCCTAAGCTTGGTATGATGCGCAATATTTTTGTTGAAAAGACTTCATTCAGAGTGGCCGCAATAAAATTAGAATTTGACGGAGCGGCTATTTCCGATTTCTTTTCCATTGATGCCATCGGAATTTCCGATTCACCTTACTTAATCGTGGCCAATCTTAACATTCCAAATTTATTGGCCAAAGGTATTTTGGTAGAAAGGCTTGATGAAAATGTTAATAGCGAAGCCACAGAAATTAATCCAATTCTCTCGCCCGATGGCAAAACACTTTACTTCAGCCGGAGGAACCACCCTGAAAATATTGGAGGCATTACCGACCGGGAAGACATTTGGTTTTCCGTTCAGGATGATAGCGGCAAGTGGCAATTGGCAAAAAACATGGGCCCGGAATTCAACAACGCGGGGCCAAATTTCATCAGCTCCATAAATGCTGCCACACCCGATGGCAAATCGGTAATTATGGTTTTGGGGAATAAATATTTGCCTGACGGTAAAATGCTGGCAGGGGTTTCAGTGAGCAATAATGAAGGTGGAAAATGGACCAAGCCGGTTTCCCTGGAAATTGAAAACGATTATAACTACAACGAGAAGGCCAATTACTTTATGGCCGATACACGGAAGGCTTTGATTTTATCGGTTGAACGGGATGACTCGCGCGGCAGTCGCGATCTGTATGTTAGTTTCATGAAGCCAGACAGTACATGGACGGAACCTATCAATTTAGGGGATGCCATAAACACTGCGAGTGAAGAGTCTGCCCCATTTTTGGCTAATGACAACGAAACATTGTACTATGCCTCCAGCGGTTTTAGTGGTTTTGGTGGTGCCGATATTTATGTGACAAAGCGACTGGACGACACCTGGCAAAGTTGGACGGAGCCCCAAAACCTTGGGCCTGATGTAAATTCAAAGTTGGATGATTTGTTTTTTAACATCCCGGCCAATGGAGAGTTCGCTTATTATTCACGTGGCATCACACAAGAAAACGCAGATATATTCAGGGTAAAACTTCCCATCTATCGTTCGCCAAACCCGATTGTTACGGTTAAAGGAAAGTTAGTGGATTCAAAAACAGGGCTGCCGCTGGGGGCAACAGTTGTTTATGAATCATTGCCAGACGGAACCCAGTTGGGTTCGGTGGAGAGCGATTCGATAACCGGGGAATATATTTTGAAATTGCCTGCCGGTAAACTTTATTCCATTCGGGGTGATGCCAAAGATCATATTTCGGAAAGCCACACTGTTGATTTAAGAAATGTAACGGATGACGGAAAAATTGATATCGAGAACTTTACCCTGAGACCGATTGAAGTAGTTAAAATTGATTCTCTGGCTTCTATAACGCTCAATACAATTTTATTTGCCTTCAACAAGGCCACGCTACTGCCACAGTCATTCCCGGAACTGAACCGCATTGCCGATTTAATGAAAGTGCACCAACAAATGCAGGTTGAAATTTCAGGCCACACCGACTCCAGCGGAGACGACACCTACAATTTATGGCTATCACAATGGCGCGCACAGGCGGTAGCAAAATATATATCGGATAAGGGAATACCAGCCAGCCGGATTACGATTGCTTTTTTTGGTGAGACTAAGCCAAAAGAAACAAACGATACCCAGGCAGGACGTGCGAAAAACCGGAGAGTTGAATTCAAAATCATGAAACCATAAAATGAAAGTTATGAGGATTTTGTTTTTGGTTATTTGTTGTTGCTTCAGCTTAACACTGGCAGCCCAGTCTGACTCGCTGATATATGCGGAAGGGAAAATTTCCAATGCCATTACCAAAGAAGCAGTAATAGCTAAAATTTCATATCAAAGCCTTCCTTACGGAAGTAAAGTGGGTTTGCTTCATGGATCCAATTACTCATTTCCGCTATACGATAATGAGCGGTATTCCATTTCAATTGAAGTGCCTGGTTTTGAGCCCGCTAAATACATTCTCGATCCTGCTGCAGCTAATAGTGACAGGAAAGTAATTAGAGATGTTGAATTGAGATTGCCCGGAAATGCCGGTGATAGTGTTGCCCACCACTCAGGCACGGTGCGCAGGCTTAATATTCTTTTTGAACAAAATAAATACAATATCCTTCCAGCCTCTTACCCTGAGTTAGATGCCATCGTTAATATTATGAAACGCAACCCCACGATGGTTATACAGCTGGAAGGGCACACCGATCCTCAAGGCGATCCCAAAAAACAAATGTCTTTATCTAAAGACAGGGTTGAATCCGTTAAGAAATATATGATCCTTAAAAATATTTCTGGTAGCCGGATCAAGACCAAAGCCTTTGGCGGCACACAACCACTCTCTACGGCCAACACGCCCGAAGCTCACCGACTCAACCGTAGAGTTGAAATGCGGGTGTTGCAAAACTGATTCTTGATTTTTATTGCGAATTCAAGACCGGACTTAGTGAATTTGTGAGGCCGTGGCAAAAATTGCCCGTGATTTACCCGATGCCGATAAATACTTGTTTTATTGCGAAATGGCCGCTAATTCGTAGAATTTCTGTCGGGCAAAATGGGTTTGGTTTTTGTAATTTTGAATGACACATCCTTCAAAATATTTTTCTTGAATAAATAACCTTTACTATGAAAGCACTTAAAAAAATTCTCATCGGGTTTGGCATTCTAATCGTGTTGATCGTAGCTGCGGGGATTATCCTCCCCATTGTTTTTAAAGATGATATTAAAAAAGCCATTGATGATGAAATCGCCAAGTCGGTAAATGCTGATGTGGTTTTTGATGTGAATAATTTTAGTCTATCCGTTTTTAGCAACTTCCCGAACATTACTGCGGAAATAAAAGAACTGGGAGTTTTTAATCGCGCGCCATTTGAAGGTGTTCACTTGTTTGTTGTCAATCAGCTGGAAATTGAAATCAACCTGAAAGATGTTTTGTTTGGAGATCAACTCCGGTTGAAAGGCATTACCCTGATCAACCCTCAAATCAATATCCAGGTAATGAAAGATGGGCGAGCCAATTACGATATTGCTATACCTTCAACCGATACGGTGCAGGTGGCAGAAGAAACCGCTTCTTCATTTTCATTTGGTATTGACCATTGGGAAATTGTGGATGGTGAACTGGTTTACGATGACAAGTCCATTCCGTTCTTCACTTCGCTGAAAGGATTGAACCACACCGGCAGTGGCGACTTCAACGAAAAACAATTTGATCTGAAAACCTTTACCAAGGCCGATTCGCTCACGGTTGGTTATGATGGCACCACTTACATTTCAGACAAAAAAACTGAAGTAGATATGGTTATTTCCATCAGCGAAAATTATTCGAAATACACTTTCAAAGAAAACACAGCCAAACTTAACGACTTCGCATTGGGTTTTGACGGTTGGTTTAAAATGAACGATGCCAGCTACGATATGGACATCACCTACAAAACAAAAGAGAGCTCGTTCAAAACTTTGCTCTCGCTCGTGCCTGGTATGTACACCGAAAGTTTTACCGGCCTTAAAGCGAGTGGCGATTTACAATTCAATGGCATGGTGAAAGGAATATACAGCGACACGCAAATGCCGGCATTCAACCTCACTGCTATGGTTAAGGACGGCATGTTCCAGTACCCTGAGCTTCCTACAGCTGTGAACAACATTAATATGGATTTGTTTGTAGACAATAAAGATGGGGTAATTGAAAATACCATTGTTGATTTGAAAAAGCTCCATCTCGACCTGGGTTCTAACCCGGTAGATGCCAAAGCCAAAATTGAAAACCTGAAAGATTACAGAATGGCCGCCACAGTGGTAGCCAAACTTAACCTGGCCGAGCTCACTAAAATGTTTCCTATGGAAGGCCTTGAAATGAAAGGCAGTTTCAGCGTAAACGCCTCCGCGAATGGCGTTTACGATAGCATTAAGCACATTATTCCGGCCGTAGATGTTAGCATGGGTTTGGCCAATGGCTACGTGAAATCGGCTGAGTTTCCCATTCCTCTTGAAAATCTGAGCATGGCATCCACGGTGAAAAATACTTCGGGCAAGATGGCCGAAACAGTAATTAACGTAAGCAACTTTTCGATGATGATGGATGGCGAACGTTTCGATGCCAGTGCCATTGTGCAAAACCTGGACGATTATACCTGGGACATAAAAGCCAAAGGAGGTGTGGACATTGAAAAGATGATGAAAATTTTCCCGATAGAAGGTATGACGCTCGCAGGAAAAGTGAAAGCAGATTTGGAAACGAAAGGAAAATATTCAGACGTTACCGCCAGCCGTTACGACAAGTTGCCAACCAGCGGCACCGCCTCACTGAAAGATTTTAAATACACAACTACCGATTTGCCCCCCGTTACCATCTCAACAGCAGAAATGAATTTCGATCCAAAAAAAATTGAACTAAAAACTTTGCAAGGCACAATCGGCAAGAGCGATTTTAAAACCGATGGCCTCGTTACCAACTACATGGGTTTTGTGATGGGAAATAACGAAACGCTGAAAGGCACGGTGAATTTTTCTTCTAACCTGATGGACCTGAACGAGTTCATGACGGAAACAACAACGGAAACCACAACCACTACCGATAGCGCCTCTTATGGTGTGATCGAGTTGCCCAAAAACGTTGACTTTCTGCTTCATTCGAAATTAAATACCGTAAAAATGATGGACTACATCATCACCAATGCAGTTGGGGATATTATTGTGAAAGATGGCATTGCCAACATGAGCAATTTAAAATTCAATATGTTGGGTGGCGGTTTTATTGTCAATGGATCGTACAATCCCAATGACATCAAACATCCAAAATATGATTTTGCGTTAAAGATCGATAACCTTTCCATAAGAGAAGCTGCACACTCCTTCTCCATTATTAAACAGTATGCGCCCATAGCAGGCTTAGCCACAGGCTTCTTCTCCACCGACTTCAAGATCAATGGTGAGCTCACGCAGGAAATGATGCCAGACATGGCTACTGTAAATGCTGGCGGCCTTTTAAAAATTGCTGAGGCGGCCGTGGCACAATCCAAATTAATTTCCGGTATCACATCGCTCACTAAACTGGAAAACACCGACAACGTAACTCTGAAGGATGTGTTGATGAGCGTTGCCATTAAAGACGGCAAACTCTCGGTGAAGCCTTTCGATGTGAAGTTTGGCAATTATAAAACCACGGTGAGTGGCAGCACCAGTTTAACCGGTGGCCTGGACTACGCATTGAAAATGAATGTGCCAGCAGGAAAATTAGGCGCGCAATATCAAAGCCTGGTGGGCGGCAGCACCAACCCGAACTCCGAAATACCTTTGAATATAGGCCTGGGGGGCACTTTTTTGAACCCGCAACCTAAATTGCTCATGGCCGACCAAAAAGAACAAGTGAAGGAAGCACTCACCAAAGAGGCCAACGAAAAAGGCAAGGAATTGGTGCAGACCGAAACCAAAACTTTGGTGAACAACCTGCTCGGCAAAAAAGATACAGCGACCACGACCAAAACCGACAGCGCGAAAACAACCACACCGCCCGTTCAGGATGTGCTGAAAAACAAAATGCAGAATTTGCTGAAGAAGAAAAAGAATTGAGGGCTATGGCGTATATGCAGAAGGTAGCTGTAATGTCTTCGGCAAAATTGGATTACGATGACAGATGAAATTATTACAAAGGAATTGAAGGACCAGCAATTTACTCCTTACCATCTTCTATTAATAGCCGACCCTTCAAGGAGCAGTATTGACAAATATATTTCCGACTCAGTTGTCTACACGGCTGACTTCAACGGGCAGACAGTTGGTTGTTATGTGCTCTATGGCGTGGACAAGGAAACAGTTGAAATCAAGAATATTGTGGTTGACGAAAAATTCCAGGGAAAAGGAATTGGAACAATTTTGCTGAAAGATGCAATTGAGAAAGCGGAGCGAAAGGGCTTTAAAAAAATCATTATCGGGACTGGGAATTCAAGTGTCGGGCAGTTGTACCTTTATCAAAAAGTTGGATTTAGAATAGCTGAAATCAAATCGGATTTTTTTAGAAAGAACTATAGCCAACCCATTATTGAAAACGGAATTGAATGCAGAGACATGATTGTTTTAACGAAGGATTTGTGAAGGGGCACATACAGACAAAAGTCAATGACCAAGCCCGACATAAGAGTAATTTTAAACTAAGTGTTTATCGCAACAATAATTTAACGAAATGATGAGTAAACAAAGTTTCTTTCTCAAGCTAAATCCGCCACGGCCATCGTTTATGATGGACATGACCGCGGATGAAAAGGACACCATGCAAAAGCATGTTGCCTATTGGACGTCATTACTGAATGATGGAACTGCAATTGTATTTGGACCCGTATCCCATCCGCAAGGGGCATATGGTGTTGGTGTAGTGTCTGTGGACAGCGAGGATCATTTAAAAAAAATTATTGATAGCGACCCCGCCAACGGACTGAACAAATACGAATTCTACCCGATGCGTGCAGTATTCAAACAAAGTTGATTGTTTATAGCCTTGCTTCCAAAACCGAAGATGTACAAAAAAGACCTTGAACAAGCTAAACGATGGGTGCATCTGTTAACACTCATCGAAACCAATTTTGGCAAGAAACCAAAGGATTTGAATGGTGTGCTCTTCCTGATTGGTGTTCAGGAACTGGGCCAGGGCTACCGAAATTTCTCCAAAGAAGAAAAACAGGATTTAATGCATATCGCCATCTGCAAAGTGCTAAGTTTTAATGGCTACTATGAATTAGAGGGTGTAGATAAAGACGGCTGGCCTCATTGGAAATTAGTTAAAAAACTTCCCCGTTTCGATTTACTGGAACAGGAACAACTTTTGAAGCTAAGTGTAATGGATTACTTCTCGAAAGAGCTGGAGTGGGAAATACAGGGCCTCACTCCCGATCCCCCTCTGGGTGGATCTGAATAATTTTTGGATTATTCCTCTTCCTTATCTGCCTTCTCAATTTGCTCATCTAAAATCTTCTCGATCACTTCGCGCTGGCGTTCGTCTATCTTCTCGTCAACCTTAGCCTGTTTTTTCATGAAGCGGAACATGGCGTTCTTTTTTATTTCGTAGGCGATAAATACTGTGTATTTTTTTTCTTTCTCGTTGTAGAATTTCTCTTCTCCTATTTTTCTAAGGTCGGCCATGTCGGTGTTCATTACGGCACGCACCAGGCTTTGAAATTTATCGGCAACATCGGCAGCCCTTTCGTTTTGAGTTTGCCCCAGGTATTGGTCGGACACTTGCTTCATTGTGACGTTCACCTGACCGCCCAATACAGATTTTGCTTCCAGGTCGGCTTTGCTCCGCGCAATATTGTCTTGCGAGCTTTCACCTTTTCCGGTGCCCCGGAAAAACCGATTATTCGATTCGTAAGCTGAGCCCTGGAATGGTTCCCTAACCTTTTTGCCAAGGATGCCCGATGAGCAAGAGGCAAAAGCAATAGCGGCCAGTAGTACATAGATGAAGGTTGATGTTTTCATATTTATCGGGTTAATATTTTGACTTCAGAAAAGTAAAAACCATGCCAGAGCTGAAACCTATATCTCGCTTTCCAAAATTAACTCTTTTTTCAACTGTACACCGTCTCTATCAATCAGGAAAACGACCTTCTTGCCCGGTTTTACGTTGATTTCACCCAGAATCTCATTTAAGTTGAAGTCTTCTGCTTGCTTGCCGTTAATGGAAATAACGATGTCACCCTTTCGAATATCAGCCCGCGCAGAAACCGATTTTTCCCGTACCTGAATTACTTCAAAAACCCTAAGCTGTGCGCCTTTTGCCTTAAGTGTTAAGCCACTCAGGTTGTTTTGAAATTCTTTTTTGAAACTCCCATTTTTCTTGAGATACATTTTTCCGCCAGGGTAATTAAAAGTTACAGTAAATCGGGTTAGGATTTCCCCGCCAATCGAACCATTCCTGATCACGCTGCTGGCCTTCAAAGTGTCCATGTAGCTATTGGGGTCCGGATAACTAACAATTACTTTGGGCAAAATGTATTTACCCATTTCCAACGACTCGATGCGCCCCATCTGCCCGGTAATGTCGCCTCCCAACGCCCGGCCAATAGAAGAGTTAATATGTTTTTCAGGAATTTGTATTTCATTATCAGAGGCCGGGTCGAGCAATAATCCATGGCTTGCTCCTGTATCAACTAAAAGTTTCAGGTTCTTTCTCTTGGGCAAGGAAACATTTGTGTTCAAGAAAGGTTTTGTGTCTTCAATGGTGATAGGAAGCTGATGAAATTTGCGCTTCGGTTTAAAACTTTTTGGATCCATCAATTCCATCTTTTTTCCCTCATAATCAATTTCAACCACAAACCGACTGAACAATTCGTATCCTAAAATACCGTGAACCTCCGTGCCTAAAAAATTTCTTAGTTCAAGGTAATCTTTCTCTAGCACCAGCATGGAATGGCCTGTTCCCAAAATGCCTGGCGGGATGTAAATCGTAACGTTGTTTGTAACATAAGCCGTGATGTGGTGCTCATCGCCCGGGGTGGCAATAGTATATTGCCGGGAATAGGGTAACCCTAAAATATCGCTGTATGATTTTTCGGTGAGAATGGTGGTTCTTACACCAGTATCTAAAATAAATTTTAGGGGCAACTGGTTATTGATAACAACCGGAATTATAATAAGGTTGTTGCTGATTTCGATTGGAACAGTAATGCTGCTTCTTCCTTCGGGTAACCGGAAGCCAAGCAGCTGCAACGGCTGCGCCCGAAGAGTGATGATCCCAAATAAAAATATGGCGAGAAGGTACTTCATGTTCCTGCCCGAATGTAAATAATTTTTAGGAACGATGCTCTTATTAATGCACCGGTATACCTAATACCAGGAGCATTTGTTTCGGGTTGTTGGCCATAACGATCTTATTCAGATTCTGTTCCTTCACAAACCCACTGTTCACCATACTTTTCATCATGACAAGCAATGGAGAAAAAAAATCATGAGTGTTTAAAATCCCGATAGGCTTGTTAATTAAATTAAGTTGCTGCCAGGTAAGGATCTCTGCCAGTTCATCCAGCGTGCCCAATCCACCAGCCATGGCAATAAAGACATCGGCACGATCGGCCATTTTCATTTTTCTTTCATGCATGGAGTCCACTACGATAAGCTCCGTGATTCCGGTATGGGCAATTTCTTTCCTGTATAAAAAATCGGGGATAATCCCGATTACTTTCCCTTTTGATTCAAGAACGCTGTCGGCCAGGATGCCCATTAAACCAATGTTGCCACCTCCATATACAAGGGTATGGCCATTGGTGGCGATAAGCATTCCAAGGTCTTTAGCTGCCTGTGCAAATATAGGATTGTGGCCTGTGGCCGAGCCGCAGAATACGCAAATGTTCATCTGCCGTTCCGCGTTGTCCGAAGGTTAAAACTTAATGTCGTGCTCGTTATTGCTGATTTTGCTATTGGGCACGAGCCAAACAGAGAGGATGGCTGCAACGAACAAGAATATCACTACTCCAAAAACGTCCATAGTTGAAAACTTTTTTGCGAAGTTAAATTATCCCTTCACTTAAATTGGCTTCCCGCGAAGGAATTTTTCATTTAATTAGCAAAAAGTTTAATTCTATGGTGCGCAAAGTGCTTTTAACGGTTGGGGTTCTGCTGGTGCTGGCCATGCTTTTCTTGGTTTTTGGCCGGAAATACTATACCAAAAGGTTTAGTCCGGAAGATCACGCAGCACTAAAGGATGACCGGTTTGAAGTATTGGTTTTTTATAACCGGCCCTTTAAAAGAAACCGTGAAATTTTTGGAGGCTTGGTGCCTTACGGCAAAGTATGGCGAACAGGGGCCAATGAAGCTACCTGGTTTGAAACTAACCGCAACTTAAATTTCGGTAATCAAATTCTTAAGGAAGGCCGGTATTCTCTATGGACTATTCCCAATGAAAAAACATGGACAATAATTTTTAATTCTACCATTCCACCCTGGGGCGTGGACTATAATAGCGAGGCTGCGCGCACCCCTGCTACCGATGTGTTGACTATTGAAGTTCCTGTTTCACAATCCAATGATATGGTGGAGCAATTCACGATTGCGCTTGCTAAAGAGGATAGTAGCTATAAAATGGATTTTCTGTGGGACAAAACAAAAGTCACTGCTCCATTTACATTCAGCGAACCCTGAGGGTAACAATTGTTTTACGCTTTTCGGCAACGGGCTCTGCCAGTGCTTTATAAGTAATTGAAAGTTGTTCTGGTTTTACCCCCTGCTTCACTAGGAAATCAACAATAACCTGAGCCTGTTTGGGTGTGCGGTCGTTGTGGAAGGTATATTCAATTGCAACTGAGTCGCGGGTTTGTGTAACGATGGAATCGCGGGTAGCAGTGGTGTCCAGATCAATTTGAAATTCCTGCTCGTAAACCACCGTATCGGTAATTACTTCAGTTAAGTCATCTTCCTGGATAGAATCTTTCATCAAACCAAAAAGTGAAACATCTACATTAAAACGTAAGGTGGGGTTGCCCTTCATCATCCAGCCCGCTTTCTGCAGATCAAGCACAGAGGTTGGTTCAATTTCACTGGTGAATGGTTTAAAGGCAACGCCCGTCAATTCCATTTCATCACCAGAGTTCAGCGGCTTTAATGAGGCCGTTACTCTATCCATGTTGAGTACTTTTTTGCCGGCTGTTAAATCATAGCGTTTCACAAAAAAGCGGAAGTTGCCCGCAGGCGGATCGATAAACAAACCATACAGATTGCCTTCGGGGATGTAGCAAATAAAATTTCCTTTTGAATCGGGCACCACGTTGAGTATAGGTTTTTTTGTTTCCAGGTTTACCACTGTAACATTGGCTTTGGTTAAGTCGGGCAGGCCGTCCACCGCTCCCACTACGCGCACAACGGCTCTCGGCTTCGATTCAGGTGGAAATTGAAATTCAACGAGTTCACTCTTTCTTTCACCGGGGGCATCCCTCAGCAAATTCAACCCCAGGCTCCAAACGCTGGCATATAAATCATCGCCAGTGGTGTTGGCAAAATCAAGATTTATTGGCGTGCTCCACTGGTTGTCAACCAGGCGGGAAATGTATAAGTCCATTTTTCCTTTGCTGGGTGTATGTTTGTTTGAAGCAAACAAAAGTGTTTGTCCATCGGCCAGCATTCTGGGTAATTGTGAATTACCCGCATTAATAGTGGGTGGCAATTCGGTAGGTGTTTCCCAGGCTCCGTTTTTCTTTTTCGACATCATGATTTTACATTCATCTGCTCCTGCAAAAGTCATTTTGTTGCAACGCATAAAAAATATGGTATTGCCATCCGTACTGAAAGTTGGGCTCGCTTCATTCGATGCCGAGTTGATGGGGGCACCTATGGAAAGTGGCTCGGAAAAAGTTGTGCCATTAAACTGGCTCACCAAAATATCGAAGCCGCCCATCGTGCCTCCTCTTGAGGAGGGGATATACATCATCTTACCATCAATGCTCACGGTAAATGCTTTAGTATAACTTAAAGCCGCAATTTTTTTAGGAATTAAAACCGGTTCTTTCCAATCCACACCCTGCCGTAGCGCAAAAAAAGTGGCTGGTTGGCTATCCTCAGTATAATCGCAGGTAAACAGAATTGTATTTCCATCCAGGCTGATGAATGGCGCCCAGTAATTAAAAGACGGATTGTTGAGCTCTGGCCCAAGTTTCCTTTGTTTGAACTGGGCATGGGAAATAGTGCCAATGGTTAATAGCAAATAGCAGGTAATAGTGTGTCTCATAAAATTGAATTTCCTAATTAAAATTAGCCATTTACCCTTCCTAAAATGCCTCCTTTCAGGAAAATTTGGTTTTAAAATTTTTCCCGGTTTCGGTCAAAAAGGAGATTGTGCTAATTTTAGCATTCAAATTATGATCCAGATAATTCCATCCATCGCCATTCGCAAAGGTAAAGTGGTGAAAATGCGCAAGGGCGATATAGCCAGCGAAAAAGTGTATGATGAAAACCCGGTTGATCTGGCCAAGCGCTTCGAAGGGCATGGCATTGAGGTGGTGCACCTGGTAGACCTGGATGGCGCGGAGCAGGGAGCCCCAAAAAATTATCCGGTACTGGAAAGTATCGCTGGCCACACCGATTTGCTTGTGGATTTTACAGGTGGTGTTTGTACCGATGGCGATATAAGCAAAGCTTTTGAATGTGGTGCCGATTATGTAACGGCTGCCAGCCTTGCTGTGACCGACCCGGAATTGTTTGCCTCGTGGGTAGTTTCTTTCGGGCGGGAAAAAATTACGCTTAGTGCGGATGTGTCCGACCCGGTAACAAAAAAAATCGCTTACCGCGGATGGCAACGAAAATCAGAGCTCACTCTTTTTGAACACATTCAATATTTTAACGACCGCGGCTTAAAATACGTGAAGAGCACCGATGTTACACGCGATGGTGTTTTGGAAGGCCCTAACTTTCCATTCTACCAGGAATTACTCACGCAATTTCCGGATTTGAAAATATTAGCGAGTGGGGGAGTACGCGGAATGGATGACATCAAAAAATTTCAGGAGATGGGATTGTTTGCCGTGATCTTTGGGAAAGCTTTCTATGAAGGTATTATTAAGCTGGAGGATATAGAAAAATTTTTGGTGAAGGAGAAGGGATAAAAGCTAATTGCTATTACTGCTCAAAGCCTTTCGGCTACCAACTCTGCCAGGTCTTTAACCTTTACCTCATTTTCTTTCTCTTTGTTCTTTACTCCGTCCGTCATCATAGTCATGCAAAATGGACAGGCAACAGCAATGGTTGAAGCATTCGTAGCCAGTGCTTCTTCCGACCGTGAAATGTTCACATCCTTCTTTCCTTTCTCGGGCTCTTTAAACATTTGAGCTCCCCCGGCTCCACAACAAAGGCCGGTAGTGCGGCAGCGTTTCATTTCTACCAAATCGGCATCGAGGGCCTGAAGCACTGCACGTGGTGCATCGTAAATATTATTGGCCCGGCCCAGGTAGCACGAATCGTGATAGGTAATTTTTTGCCCAACGAACGATCCGCCTCCCTGTAATTTTATTTTTCCTTCGTTTATTAATTGCTGCAGAAATGTGGAGTGGTGTATAACCTCATAGTTTCCGCCCAATTCCGGGTATTCGTTTTTTAATGTATTGAAACAATGCGGGCAGGCCGTTACAATTTTATTCACCCCATAGCCATTCAATAATTGAATATTATTCATGGCCTGCATTTGAAAAAGAAATTCGTTGCCCGCTCTTCGGGCCGGGTCGCCTGTGCACGACTCTTCGTTGCCCAGCACAGCGAATTTTATTCCAACGGCATTCAAAATTTTTACAAAAGCAATAGTCACGCGCTTGGCACGATCGTCAAAAGAGCCGGCACAACCAACCCAAAAAAGTATTTCGGGCTGTTCGTTTCTGGCTGTGAGTTCGGCTATCGTTGGTGTTGTCATAATAATTTTTTTATCCCCCAAATTGACGAAGGTGATGATCGAGATGTTTGTACATGCCAATGCCCCACTCGCTTGGTTTCAAGGGGCCAAAAAATGGGTGCGGATGTTTGGTTGCGATCTTTTCGCCTCCTTCAGAAAACTTTTTCACTAATAGAAGCAGCCGGGTTTTTTCGGAATTGAAATCGCGTTGCCCGGTAACTTTAGTTTCGTCACTGGTTGGACTGTTTTTATCGAATGGCTTTTCATCGTAGTATTTGCTTTTGAGCAACGGACCGATCAAGCGACCAATAAAAATTCGTTTTGGGTTAATTGTGCCTGCAGCCATTTCCAAAGCATTGCCGCAATGGGCAAGCATCTGCGCCACATCCATTTGGCCCCATTGTCTTTCCGATTGTGGGGAAATTTTTTCGATGCGATCCGTTATTGCAGAAGCCACACTTGATTCGTAGAGGTTTTTCATTTATGATTTTAATCTTTTGACCAGTTGAATCTATCGCCAGGAGAAAATTTCCAGGGGGCAAAATTAGTTTCGATATTTTGGAACATCGAATTCCACGAAACCGGTGAACCGGATTCTTCCATGGCCACATAGCGCCTCATTTCCAAAATAATTTCCAGTGGATTTATTAATACCGGACAAGCTTCCACACAAGCGTTGCAGCTCGTGCAGGCGTTTATTTCTTCCTTTGTTACATAATCACCTAAGAGTGCTTTTCCGTCATCCAACCCCTTGCCTCCAGCCCCTAAATTTTTACCGACCTCTTCCATTCTATCGCGCACGTCCATAATAATTTTTCGTGGTGATAGTTTTTTACCGGTGAGGTTGGCAGGGCATTCGGAAGTACACCGGCCACACTCGGTGCACGAATAAGCGGCCAATAAATTATTCCAACTTAAATCGTTAATGTCTTTGGCTCCAAAGCGGCCGGGTGCTGCCGGCTGTTCAGGTGCCGGAGTCAACCCCAGCATAGATTTTACTTCATTCGTTACCACCGGCATATTATTGATGTGGCCTTTCGGCTGAAGTTTGGCAAAGTATGTATTGGGGAAAGCCAGGAAAATATGCAAATGCTTGGAGTAGGTGATGTAAATTGAAAAACCTAAAATGCCAACGATGTGAAACCACCAGGCGAGGCGCTCCGTGAAAACAAGGGTTGGAGTGCTGAAGCGTTGAAATATTGGAATTAGAAAATTGCTGAAGAATAAAGTCCCTGTTGATGTGTAATGGCTATCTCTTGTTTGAAGCACCTGATCGGCTGCATTCATTTTTAGTATGGCCATCATTAAAATAATTTCCGAAATCAAAATCAGGTTGGCATCCAACCTCGGCCATGCCGTCATCTCGGTTGACCAAAACCGCGCGATCTTTAAAACATTTCTGCGAATTAAAAACACTACACATGCCAGCAGAACTGCCACCGCTAATAACTCAAAAATATTCATCAACACATTGTAAAAACCGCCCAGGTAGGGAGCGAAAATCCGGTGTGTGCCAGCCACGCCATCAATGATAAACTCAAGCACCTCCAGGTTGATCACTAAAAAGCCCACATAAATAAAAAGGTGAAAAAATGCCGGAAGCGGCTTCTTAAACATTTTTCTTTGGCCAAAAGCAACCAGCAAAACATTCATCCACCTTTCTCTTGTGTTGCCCTCAATGTTGTTTTTTTTACCGAGCAGAATGTTTGCCTTTATAAACAATACCCGTTTGCGGATATAATAAATGGCTGCAGCCAATACCAAAACAAATAAAACCTGCTGAAAAACGGCCATGATTCGATTTTGACCTCAATTTAACTCAACCACAGATTATCCTCATCATTTAATGGATTTGAGTTTGAGGATTTGCGTGGAAATCAATTTTATCTACTTTTGTGACCCCGAAAAAGGCTTCGGGAATATTTTTTCTAAAGGTGACGTAGCTCAGTCGGTAGAGCAAAGGACTGAAAATCCTTGTGTCGGGGGTTCGATTCCCTCCGTCACCACCTTCAGCCGCCATAGTTCCGCTTTTAGCAGGACGAAGGCGGCTTTTGGTTTTTTAGGCGGATAACCGTTTCCTCCAAATCCTATACATTTGAATTTATGAGGGCACTATTTTTTTGTTGCATCGCTTTTATTACCTGGCCATCCCAGGCATTGGCGCAATCGGCTGACTCCCTCGGGCAAGAAAATTTGTCATTGCCAAAAACACCTTCTAAAACTAAAACCATTGTAAGAATATTCGCTGTGCCAGTTGCATTAATTGGTTTTGGCCTTTACACGCAGGAGCATGGACATCTTTTAAACCGCTACGCTGTAAGGGATTGGCGGAACGAAAACTTCCCGGATTTTTTTACATCAGCAGACGATGTGCTTCAATTTGTGCCGATTGGAGTAGTGTATGGTCTCGACTTGTTAAATGTAAAAGCCAAAAATGATTTGGTGAACCGGTCGCTCCTGCTAGCCAAGTCAGAAATTCTAATGACCGTAATGGTGCGCGTATTAAAATATACTACTGATGTAACCCGGCCCGATGGCGGCTCCAATTCATTCCCTTCTGGCCACACTGCCCAGGCTTTTGTTGCAGCTACTTTTATGCACAAGGAACTCGGTCATAAGAGTGTGTGGTACAGTATTGGTGCTTATTCCATGGCGGCTACGGTTGGATTTTTTCGCATTTTAAATAATGATCATTGGATTTCGGATGTATTGGCAGGCGCAGGATTTGGAATTCTTTCCACCAACATTGCTTATGCCACCCATCGTTATAGATGGGGGAAGCGTCCAAATTTGACAGTCGTGCCCACGTATTCAAACGGGCCCGGAATTTACTTTTCGTGGAGGATTGGGAACAAATAAAATTTCAGGTGTATCCTTTCTGCCTCACGGCTTCATAAAGTGCAATTCCTGCGGATACGGAAACGTTAAGTGATTCAATTTTTCCAGTCATTGGAATTTTAGCCAGGAAGTCGGCCTCCTTTAATAGTTCGGGGGATACACCATCTTCTTCGGAGCCAAACATAATTGCCAATGGACCGCTTAGGTCAGTCTTGAAAATTATTTCAGTGGCTTTCTCTGTACAGGCCACAATTTTCACTCCTGAATTTTTTAGTTCGCGGATGGTTTGCTTTAGATTTTTTGCGCGGCACACCGGCACAAAATTCAATGCACCGGCTGAAGTTTTCATGGCATCGGCCGAGATGGGAGCAGAGCCTTTCTCCGGGATTACAATAGCCTGGATGCCCGCGGTTTCAGCAGTGCGCACAATGGCGCCAAAATTTCTTACGTCCGTCACACGATCCAATATCAGAATAAAGGGTTCACGCCCGTCACTAAAAGCGGCATGCACAATATTTTCCACCGATTCAAAATGCACAGAAGAGATCGTGGCAATTACGCCCTGGTGGTTTTTGCCTGAGAGGCTTGCGAGTTTTTTCTCGGGCACGTAACTAACGGGCAGGCCGTTTTTTTTAGTAGCCTCAATCAATTCATGGATCAATTCGTTTCTTAGCCCCGTTTGAATCAGAATGGTTTCAATGTCGCGCCCGGCCCGGATAGCTTCCATTACTGCACGGGTTCCATAAATTATTTCTTTCTTATCCATACCTAAACTTAGAACTTACCTTTTCTCCAAAGATCTACCATGTAAAACCACTGTTGCGTGTGCTCTTTGTCGCGCTGAAGTTTATAATTCTCAGGGCAAAAAATGCTGCCCGATCTATTAAAGACGAATTTGGTTTTTTGAGTCCGGTAAAACCAAATTTCAGTTATTGCCGTTCGGCTCACTTCATCCGGTTGGCCATAGATAACATAAATCATTCCGCGGTCGGTTTTCCAGCCCTCCTTATATTCGGTGAAGTAGCGGTTGGCCGTTTCCACCCGCTGGAAATAAGAACGCATCAAACTTTTAGCCCGTTCTTTATCACGGGTAATTTCCAAAATTACTTTATCGAAAGCTGCTTTATTGGATTGTGCTGCAGTGAGTTCGTTGAATTCATCATCCGTAGTGAGATAGATGAGGGGAGCGGCCAGCAACTCCACGCGCGTATATTTAGGGTAGTTTGGATTCATTACCATGAACGAAATTCCTTTTCCTGAAGTAGTGTCCTCCTGAATCAGGTAAAGCCCATTTGTTTTTGGAACGAAAGATTGATCGAGTACAAAAGTTGAATCCGCTTTTAAGAAAGGATCCGTTTTCTCAGCTTCGGCAAAGGGTGGAAGTGCCGCTGAAAAGTTTTTCTTAAATAAAAATCCATAGGCAACTTTTTTTGCAGGAATGCCCAACGAAACATGGCTGCCGGCCGTCAGGAAATCTTTTAACCACGGGCTGCCATCTACCATAGTAAAATTATTCACAGGCCATAACGGGTCTACTGGTTTGTAAAAATAAAATATGGCTTGCGTTTCAAGGTTGGTAACCTTGGCGGTGATGTACCAAATTTTCGATGACGTGGGCAGGGCCAGCACACCGATCCGGGAGTTGGTTGATTGGGAGATGATCGAATCGTTGGAAATGGGTAGCCCGGTTTTGTCATTCAGAGTTTCGCGGTTTTCCCAGTCAATGGAATAAGAGGAAGCCGGGCTTTCTTTTCTGTTTGTGATGAGTTGGTAATAAACCAATTGCTGCTTTGCTGTTTGTACGGGCGCAATCAGAAATTCCAATTCAGCGTTGGGGTTGTGCCAGTAATCTAAATTTAAGCTGCTGAGTGATTGGGCAAAGCCGGTAACAGCGATCAATAAAAAATAAAAGGAAAGCCCAAATTTCATGATAAAACCCTTCAATGAGTTAGAATTTTTAAATATACAATGATTAGACCAAACCCAGGATGGCGAATGCACTGCAAGAATTATATGGAGAGTTAGTTTCTTACCAATCGCTAAACCCTTGCGCTTGATAACTTACTTAAGGCGATAGCTGGCACCCAAACTAAAAGTTTTAAACCTGGCTTTATTGGTTTGCTCGCTGCCAGAATAGATTGGGCTGAAATAAAATTGTGAAGTGAAATCAATGCCCCACCGCTTGGTAACCATGTAGGTGGTTTTTAAGATTGTGCTGACTTGAAGCGTTTGAAACCCATCTGTTCCTTTGTCTTTGTATTCGTATATGTAATCAGAAAGTTGAGTAGTATTGGGTTGAGTAGTGCTTCCCGGGGTACCTACAACCCAATTTGCATTGAGTGTTCTGAAATTATTGCCAAAGTATTGATAGTTGAACCCCTGTTTCATTGTGGTTGCTGCTATCATGTATGAAACATTTATACCGGTTCGAACGATAAGCCTCTCTTTGAAAAAAGCTGTTCCTATGGTGACCGGGATGCTGATATAAAACGTTGTTACTTTTTGTCCAGCCATGTTCAACGAAGAATTGTTTAAGTCACTAAATCTTAACCGCCCTAAACTTGTGTCGGTTGTATCAATGCCCCAAATTCCATCATAATTGTAAGGCACTATAGATCCAAATGGACTCCCTACATATCCGGGAGTATCAAAGTTAAATTCAGGCGCCTGGCCCAGAGTAACTTTCGTTGATCGTTCAAATCTCAGATAGTCGAGAGAGAGGCCACTGGAAACAAAAAACTTAGGCGAAATAAAATAGTCGAAACTGCCATTGGCCGCAAACCCCATTTGCCCTTTGCTCTCTTGTTGAATGGTAATAGGTTGATTGTAAAGAATATTATAAAAGCCGACAGAAGAAGGTATTGTGGGCGTACCACTAGAAGTAGTGCTTACTGTATTGATAAATGGATAGTTCCCTCCCAATGAAACAGATATGTTTTTCAATTGCCCGATTGCAGCAGAAAAGGCAAGGCTGAAAGTGAGGGCTAAAAAAATTATTTGACGTCTGTACATAAGCGTCCCTAAAAATAGAAGTTTCTACTTATTTCACCAATCTTAACATCAGTACGTCATGTTGCGGCACGGTTGTTACCAGGGGTTTCTTAGTTGTGCCAATTTCTTTGTGAGCCCATACGTCACGAACCTTATAGGTTATTTTATCAAACGATGTGTTAAGCTTAGAGACTTCAGCATCGTATACTGCTTCTTTAGTCCAATCGAAATTCACGGGCATGGGTTTGTCGCCCCTGTTTAAAAAACATAAAGCCCAATCGCCATTTTGCAGCGGTTTAAACCAGGTTTCCAAACCATCTTTTGCGGCATATTTAAAACCCTGCACGCCTAAGGCATCCTGATCGATGGCTATTGCCTCTTTGTTGGTGAGGATTTCGCGTGTTTCCTTAGTCATGTTCGCGATATCATTTCCGGCAATCAATGGAGCTGCCAGCATGCACCACATAGAAAAATGCCCGCGGTCTTCACTTACTGACATGCCGTTTCCTATTTCCATCATGTCGGGGTCGTTCCAATGATCAGGGCCGGCAAATTTCCTGAGGCCTTCTTGTTTATCTAAAATGCGCAACACCCCCCACGATGACCATGTGCCGTGGTTGTCTTCACAATCCCAACAATGGGAAATGTCGCCCGTGGTGCGCCAGAGATGCCCGATAGGTTTTCCCCAATCCCATGGTTTATTGTCGCCCCATTCGCATAAACTAAAAACTATTGGGCGTCCAGCGGCATACAAGGCATTGCGCATGGTTAGATAGGCGCCTTCAGCCTTCAAAGCTTCAGTGTTGCACCAGTCGTATTTTAAATAGTCAACTCCCCATTGTGCATACATCATTGCATCCTGGTATTCATGGCCCCGGCTTCCGGGTCTTCCGCCACAGGTTTTCCAACCGGCATCGGAGTAAATACCAAACTTCAACCCTTTAGAGTGAACATAATCAGCAAGCGCTTTTATGCCCGATGGAAACTTTTCCGGATCGGCCTGAATAAATCCCTGGCTATCGCGCTGTCCATGCCAGCAATCGTCAATCACCACGTAAGTGTAGCCTGCATCTTTCAGTCCTGTGGTAATCATGGCGTCCGCTGTTTCGCGCACCACTTTCTCATTGATGTTGCAGGCAAACTTATTCCAAGAGTTCCAGCCCATGGGCGGTGTAAGAGCCAGGCTGTCGAACTTTTGGCTGAAGCCGAAAAGTGCGATAATGGTAAATGCGGCAGTGAATATTTTTTTCATTTTGATAAAATGAGTGTTGATGGTTACTGAAATTTCCGTTTTTCAAAACTCTAAATTAGAAACAATTTACGTTAGTTTACGGCCTGAAAATATGTCAATCTACGCCACCGAAATCACGTCCGAAACTGAAGCATCGGACAATCCTATCCATCACCGGTTGCTGAAAGCGTACACGATAGCCCGCGATTATATATCAGGCGATGTATTGGAAGTGGGTTGTGGTGAGGGCCGGGGCATAAGCCAGCTGATTGATAAATCAAAGTCGTTCACCGCCCTCGATAAAATTGACGAAGCGCTGCAAAAATTGCGAGGTACATATCCCCAGGCCACTTTTATCAGCGGAAATTTTCCGCCATTTGCGGTTCCAGCCAATGCTTATGATGTGGTTGTAAGCTTTCAGGTAATTGAACACATTCGTGATGACTCCTCTTTCCTCAGAGAAATTCATCGGGTTCTTAAACCTGGTGGCAAGGCTTTGCTCACAACACCCAATCGTCCACTTTCACTTACGCGGAATCCCTGGCATGAGCGTGAATACACCGGTGACGAGTTGCTTGCACTGGCTAAAAATATTTTTCAGGAAGCCACGATGAAAGGCATTACTGGCAATGAAAAAGTAATGCACTATCATAACCAGAACCGCGAGTCCGTAAGGCGATTTACCCGCTGGGACATTTTTGATTTGCAGCACCGCTTGCCGGCATCCTTTTTACGCATGCCCTATGAAATTCTGAACCGCATGAACCGCAAAAAACTAAAAGCAGGAAACGATGCGTTGGTGATGGGAATTACCCACGAAGATTACCTGCTGACGGATGATTCAGTTAACTGTTTGGATTTGTTTCTGGAAGTGAGAAAATAATTTTTTTTGATTTAGCCCATGTCCATTAACCAAATTAATTCATCGAGCGTTGGCTAATCGAACGTTAACCTCATCCCAATTCACTACGTTCCACCAATTGGCAACATAATCGGCACGTTTGTTTTGATATTTAAGGTAATAGGCGTGTTCCCAAACATCCAGCGCAAGCAACGGAGTTCCCTTTAGTTCTGAAATATCCATTAATGGATTGTCCTGGTTGGGGGTTGAACCAATTTTTAGTTTTCCATTGTCGCTTATCAGCCAGGCCCATCCCGAACCAAAGCGGCCCATCGCTGCTTTTGTAAATTCTTCTTTAAATTTTTCAGTCGAACCAAATGTGCCGCTAATGGCATCGTTGATTTTCCCCGATAGATTTGAAACGCCTGGCTTCATCACCTGCCAAAAAAAATTATGATTCCAAACCCCACCACTATTGTTTCTCGCTTTCATGGATATTTTAGATGCATTAGAGAAAAATTCTATCTCTGTGGCATACGCGATATTTTCCGTAGCAATGGCATCGTTCACATTTTTTACATATGCTGCATGGTGCTTGTTATAATGAATGTCCATCGTGGTGGCATCAATATTTGGTTCAAGCGCGGCATAATCGTATGGCAATTTTATTTGTGAAAATTGAAAGGCGGAAGGAGTGGCCAAAACTTTGTTTATAGAAAGCGTGGCACCTGCTGCGGTGAGCAGGGAGGCTTTTACGAATTCTCTCCGGTCAATATTTTTCATATGAATAGCTGTTAAAAGTCAGTTTGTAAGAAATTGAAAGCCAGTAAATTTAACTAAAAAATAAGTAGCTTGCATTACGACTGAATCCACCACAACCATGCCCGAAATATTGTGTGATGAAATACCATCTCTCGACTTAATTAACTTCACCGATCGTGATGCAGAAAAGAAAAAAAAGTTTGTTGCAGGTTTAAGTGCGGCTCATTACCGAACCGATTCCCAGTCATCCAAACTTTTATTTGATTTAACAGAACGTCTGTGAGCACACGATTCAGGAATTTAATTTTTTTAAAAGATGTATTGATGCTGGCGCTTACGGCTTTTGGCGGGCCACAATCGCATTTAGCCCATTTCCAAAAAATTTTAGTCGACCGCAAGCGCTACCTTACTGAGAATGATTTATTGGAATTGAACGCTCTATGCCAAGTACTGCCTGGGCCAACTTCAACGCAAACGCTAACTGCAATAGGCTACAAAATGGGAGGCCCAAACCTTGCCTATGTTACCCTTTTCGTTTGGATGATGCCTGCTGTAATTATTATGACTGCAACAGGGATTTTGGTAAGCAGTTTTGAAGCAAAAGAAATTTCGTTGGAATTCACCCGTTTCATTCAGCCTATGGCTGTGGGGTTTGTTAGTTACGCTGCCTATACCATTAGCCTGAAGTCGGTGGTCACGAAAGCAGGCATTTTTATCATGGTGCTTAGCGCGGTGGCCGCTTATTTTATTCGCAATCCATTTGTATTTCCGGTAATTCTTTTGTTAGCCGGTTTGTTAACAGCCTTCAAATACAAAGCCCACGAAAAGGAGGAAAAGCAAAAATGGGATATACCTTGGCGCAATCTTTTCCTCTGGCTTGGTGTATTGGTGTTTGCGGCTGTGCTGGGTGGCTTCACCAAGAAAAACCCCGACTTGCTGCCCGTTAGGTTGTTTGAAAATTTCTACCGCAACGGAAGTCTTGCGTTTGGCGGAGGCCAATCGCTCACCCCCATGTTGCATACCGAGTTTGTACGTTTTGCCAAGCCTTTGCCTGGTGAAACGGAAAGGCGCCCCTATTTGGATAATGAGGAATTCCTTACCGGGTATGCCGTGGCACAGTCGGTGCCGGGGCCGGTGTTTTCTTTCAGTAGCTACATCGGTGTATTATCAATGCGCAAATCGGGAATTACCGGTCAATTGATTGGTGCGTTTATTTGTGCCGCAGGCATTTTTTTGCCAGGCACATTTCTCATTTTCTTTATGATACGGGTATGGGATACATTAAAAAAATACCGTCCCATTAAGGCGTCCCTCGAAGGCATTACAGCGGCCAATGCCGGCCTGGTGGCTTCGGCAGCCATTGTACTTTTTCAGCCATTAGATAATACTGTTTTGAATTTTGGATTTACCATTGGCACGTTCTGCCTGCTGTCATTTACCAAAAGCCCTTCGTGGCTTATCGTTATTTCCGGATTAATCCTTGGATTGGTGATCTAAAAAAAAATCCCTCGGGGATGAGGGATTTTTTTATTCTGAATTTGAATAATTAGTTCAACTTAAAAATAATGGCAAGGTTAAAGCGAGAGCGCACAGCCTTTCCTCTCTGTTTGCCTGGTTTCCAAGGTGGTGCAGATTGAATCACCCGGATAGCTTCCTCATCGCAACCAGCACCAATGCCGCGGATAACTTTCGCATCTTGAATCGTACCATCGCGATTAACAACGAATTCACAAAAAACACGCCCTTCAACACCCATCCTCTTGGCCTGTGAAGGATATTTCATTTTCTCATTTATAAACTTATAGAAAGCCTGCATACCGCCTATGGGTGCAGCCTGTTCCTCTACGATTGTAAAAATCTGGTTAACATCTTCTTCCTCTTCTTTTTCCTGCTTAATAACTATTTCCTCCACCTTAGTTTCATCTGTATTCTCCGCATCCAGGTTTACCTGGATTTCCTCTTCAATTTTTTCTTCATCGGGCACTTCCACAACCTGGGGTTGCTGTACTTGCGGTGGTGGTGGCGGTGGCTGATCAGTAGGCGGAACGTCCATCACCTCTTCCATCTGGTCGTTATTACGAGCAAGGGTGCCGTCTACCTGTTCGTCAAAGGTTTTTCTTTCGAAAATGTAAACCACAAGACACATCGTTACGAAGAGCCCAATGCTAAAGAAAAACCCGGATTTGTTGGTCAAATCGGCCTTTTCTGACTTTTTTACTTCCATAGCTTTACTGTTAGGGTTTCAAATATAAATACAGAATCCATTTAAGGGAGTCTGGTCACGGAAAAACCTGAATAATTTTCGTTATTTCCTCGATCCGTAAAAAATAGTGATGAAAATAGTGGGGTAAACCGCCATATTGGTGGCTGTAGGCACCATAATTACCTTTTTGGTATAAGCATCAACCAAAAAACCAATTTCAAAACCTGTTACCTGACTTTTTAGCGCTCCGGTTTCAAAATTCAGGGCGGCCTTCAGATTCCCACCAAAGGCAAAGTCGGACTCGCCAAGGCCATAAAATATACCTCCATTGCCTACAATATTTTCAAACTGGTGCGCAGAATTATTCGGGTCATACTGCTCTTTGTAGGTATATCCGCCCTGGTCAAGTGTAACATAATAAGGGGCAATCACCCCGAGAGATGGACCTGCTGCAAACACAGCTTTTATTTCTACACCCTGCTGGGGAGCTTTTTGAAAAATAATAAAATCGCGGCCGTATTGAAATCGGAATGAATACAGGTAATTACTTTTTCCATAGATAAAAAAGTTACCGGAGTTTATGGCAGTTTTTCTCACCTCTTGTGGATGGCGAACGTTCATAATTTCAAGCCCAAACGTCTCCAAGGTATAATCATTGACTTTTCGGGATTTTTTAAAAACAAAACCGCCAATCAATCCTGAAGAGGAATTTTTATTGATACCCCAGGTAAACTCGCGATCATAGCTGTAGCTATCTTGCGATTGAGCCATTGCCTTCGCACAAACGATCACTGAGAAAACTGATAGTATTAAGCGCACCTTCATTTCTTACCCAAATTGGCTTTAAATTTATGCCTTTAAGTTTAAAGCAAAACAAGAAAATCGATCAAATAATTGCATGAATACAATAATTTCAGGGGTTTACCTGGGAGGTTTAAGAACTGAGGCACAGCACCTTAAATCAGGAAAAACGGTGATTACCGATGCTCCCACCGATAATAATGGCAAAGGGGAGGCTTTTAGCCCTACTGACTTAGCATGTTCATCCCTGGCCAGTTGCATGATGACTTTAATGGGAATTTTGGCTCAACGCGAAAATATTTCCTTGGATGGCATGAGATGGGACATTGAAAAAATCATGGCCTCCAACCCAAGAAAAGTAGCGGAGATTCATATCACTTTTACTCACCCGGCTTTAATTGCCACTGATTTACAGAAAGAAAAGTTGCACCGTGCCGCACTTACCTGCCCGGTGGCCTTGACCCTGCACGAATCTGTAAAACAAGTGGTGGTATTTAATTTTTAAAAAGCACAGCTAAGTCTTACTTCAAATATTTTTCTTTAATCACAGCCATGTGGTGGAGTTCATGCCCAATGGTTGCTTTTAAGAATTCTTCAACGGTAAGTTCAAATTTCCAGGCTTTACCAGTGAGTTGGAGCTGCTCCCGAGAAAGTGATTTTATCAGGCTCAGGCTGGCCTGTCTCACATTTTTAAAATCGTCTATCAGATCGCTAACACTAATTTCATCGAAGCGGCTATTGTTTACCATCAATTCCTGGTCGTAGCCAGGCAACTGTGTGGTGTCTTTCCGGCTAAACCGAAGTATGCGATAAGTCATGATCCGTTCATGGTCGGTCATGTGCCCAATAATTTGTTTAATGCTCCATTTTCCAGGAGCGTAGCTGTGTTTTGCTTGCTCTTCCGTGAGCGATGATAGAAATTTAAAATTGGCATCGGAATGAAAAAGGTTGTTTAGGTTTTGAGATCCTACCAATTCAACGTAGTAAGGGAATCCGTCTGATACAGTAAAATTCATTTTCTCTGGGTTAAGAACTCAAAATTAAAACTTTTAGTTGTTTTTGCTATTTGGAATTAAGATACCAATTGGTATCTTTGTGCATGCGTAACCCAGAAGCAACCAAAGAATCGATTTTGAAACGTTCGGGTGTTTTGTTTAATACCCGTGGGTATAAGGCTACGTCCATCAGCAACATTACAGACGCTACAGGCCTGACAAAAGGCGCTATTTACCGGCACTTCACGAATAAGCACGAATTGGAGGTGGAAACCCTTATGCATCTGTCGAACGTAATGTTTGAAAAATTGCGGGAGCGCATCAGGGAGCAAATCACTGCTGGTGAAAAACTTCGTGCAGTGTTCCGGTTTTTTGAATCCTATATTTCAAATCCACCAGTAAAAGGCGGTTGCCCCCTTATGAATGCTGCCGTTGAGGCAGATGATGCACACCCCGTGCTTCGTAAAGGAGCGGTGAAAGTCTTAAACCTTATTCGCGGATCGTTACTCACCATTTTGGCCAATGGTGTAAAGTACAAACAGATTAAACCAGATATTGATCAGGAAATGTTTGCCACTTTGGTTTTTGCCTCACTGGAAGGGGCCATTATGATGAGCAAGGTAACAGGCGATGAATCGGACATTAAGAGAACTATTGCTTTCCTGGAAAAACAATTAAAAGAAATAGAACTGTAAATTTTTTTGACCACATAGGTACCGTTTGGTATCTTAAAATGTAAATTTTATGCAAAGAATAATCGCGAAATTAATCGGCCAGTATATTAACCTGTTGGCATTGATCGCACCCGGTTATGCGGCTCAATTTGGGCTGGCCTTATTTTGCCACCCTTTTAGGGGAAAAATAACCGAGCGCCAAAAGCAATTTCTGCGATCGGCCAGGCAATTCACCTTTGCTCATAACAACGAAACCATAGTCGGATATTCTTGGGGGAATGGTGAAAAGAAGGCGCTGCTTATCCATGGCTGGCAAAGCCATAGCTATCGCTGGAAGGCTTACGTTGAAAGGTTGGTAGAAAAAGGCTATACAGTTTTTGCGTTCGATGCCCCCGGCCATGGCCTTTCAACAGGCAAATTTCTAAGCGTTCCTGTTTATGGCGATGTAATAGAAAAAATGATTTTGCGAATAGGAACCGTTGATGCCATTGTAGGCCATTCTTTAGGCGGCTTTTCTACACTTTACACCTTGCACCGTAATCCGTCCCTTGCCTGTAGCAGATTGGTAGTGATGGCATCGCCAGGTGAAGCACAGGAATTTTTTGAGTTCTTTGGTACTTTAGCCTCTCTTTCGAAACGCAGCATGAACTTAATAATTAAGGAGTTCATTGAGCGGTTTAACCATGGCCCTGAATATTTTTCCGCATCCCAGTTTGCTTCCACACTCACACTTCCGGGCCTTGTCATCCACGATGAAGACGATGATGAAACCTCCGTTAATCACTCCAGGCGCATTCATCAACAATGGCGCAATTCCAGATTAATAGTTACCAAAGGGCTTGGTCACAATCTTAAATCAGCTGAAATAATAAAAGAAGTAGTAAGTTTTTTTGAAGACGCCCCTCAACAGCCCGAGCTTCCATTTTCATTTATTAGCACCCATACCGCACAAACTGTTTCCTAAAGCAGCTCCGCGGGCTACAAATCATTTTTTGGATTGCCTAAGGGTAATAATGCATGATTTTAAGGAGTTCATGGGCACTTTTTGCGGTTAACCCTTAGGTAAAACCACGTAGTGAATTTAGTTAAAAATACCCCCTACGTGGTATTTCGCGGCCTTGTGCTATTAACCAATTTTGGTTTTGTAGATAGGGAGTTATATGGCTCAGGCTTTAAAGATACGGACACAGATGTTGAATACTGAACCCCAGGGACTCATGATGAATTTGCTGAAATCATTTACTGGAATTTTTACAATAGAAGAGCCGCGCATTCAAGCCGCTCTTGACCCAACAGATTACTGCATTGAAACAATCGATCATAAATATAATGGTAAGATTATTTACCAGGATGATGTAGTGATCAACTTTAAAGTGCCTCAATCGAAGTTTGTAAAAATATTGAAGAAAAACATCAGGCGAATTACAATTCACCATGAAGAAAATGGCCAGGATTTTCAATGGAACAGACCAACTCGCCTTCAGGCATAACTAAACAACCAAATCATACAACTATGAACACAAACATCAACTTTCAGTTAGGGTTGCTCAATTTCGTTCACCTGTTGGTTTATGCTGATGGATATCTTGATGTAAGGGAGAAAGATGCTGTTATTGCCATAAAAGAGGAAGAACAAATTTCCGATGAGGTGTATGAGGATTTTGAACAGAGTGTGATCTTTAAGAAGGAGCAGGAAATCTATAACAACGGTATTATCTATTTGAACCGCTGTAGCGAAGAAGAAAAATTATGTGTGTTGGTTCACTTATTTAAGTTGGCCCAGGCCGATGCAACTATTCACGTAAAGGAAATCCGGTTATTATTTTACGCCATGCAAATAACCCAAATTGAATTTGATGACGTGGTAATGACAGCAAATTTAGCACGCGGAAAAGTGCCTGTAATTTAAGGTTGTAAGTGGCCTTTCATTGGCTGGCCGCTTTCCATTTGTTAATTACTTCTTCTCAAACCAGTAATCAATTATCTTTCCATCGCCCGAAATAGTGGCTTTTAGTTTTTCGCCCGCCATTGCATAAGATATTTTCTTTGGAAAATCGTGTTCAGGGTTTTCGAAAGTCATGCTGGTATCATACTGGCTGGTAAGTTTAAAAAAGACCTCGGTATTGTTTTCCGGCACATCGGCCACAAAATAAATAACGTTGTCTTTTACAATAATTTTCATCTTCTCAACAAAGCTGGTATCGGTACCTTTTAGGTTTATTCCGAGGCCAGCCATTTCTGTGTCAGATACTTTTGACCAAATTTCAACACCCGATTGACCCGGTGCTGCGTTGGTACGGCTCCACGTCCCGATAAGCCATTCCGATTTTTTTATTCCTGTAGATGCGGAGCAGCCTAACAGAAGGATAAAGAAAATGATATAGAATTGTTTCATAAGAAAATGAGTATCGATAAATATATTTCATTTTACACGAATGAAAAACCCACACCGTTGGAAATCCGTACCTTTCAAAATAATATTACCAAACCGGTAACCCATTGTGTGTTATGCAGCGACTGATTTTTGAACAATCCCCCATTCTGCTTTTGGTGTGCCTGGCTATCGCGATAGGCGCTGCGTGGTTGCTGTATAATGAAAAACACTCGTGGGGTAAATGGACAAACAGGCTGCTGTTTATTTTTCGCACAACGCTCATTTTCTTTTTAGCGGTGCTGTTGCTTGGTCCGATTATTAAATTGATTACCAATACGAATGAAAAACCAGAGGTGGTCTTTTTGATTGATAATTCAAAATCCATCAGTGAAGTGATGGATTCGGTGCAAGTTCAACAACTGTTAAAAAATATTGGAGATACTCAATCCAGTCTTGAAAATGATGGCTATGTTGTTTCAACGATGGGGTTTGGGGGAAGCCAGGTAGGCCGGTTTGATTTTCCTGTGTCCGACATCAACTCTACTCTTCGCGGGGTTGAATCGGAATATGACGGCAGGAATCTTGCCTCCGTGGTTTTGGTCTCCGATGGTATATACAACACGGGCGTGTCTCCCTTATATTCTGTTTTCAAAACACCCATCCATACCATAGGAATTGGCGACACGATTCAGAAGAAAGATTTGGTGCTGAGTACCGTGCACTATAACAAAGTAGCTTACCAGGGAAATAAATTTCCAATTCAAGTAGAGGTTTTGGTTCATGCGTTGCCGAATCAAAATGTTCCCGTTATGGTATTTCACAATGGCAAAACTGTGGGCACGGCTCAAAAGTCATCCGAAAACAAATCGCTTTTGGTTTTTGATTTTATTGTTGATGCGGATAAGGCAGGTATTCAGCGATTTGATGTTGTGGTTCAGGGAGTTCCCAACGAAACCAATTCAAGAAATAACTCTACTTCTGTTTTTGTGGAGGTGGTAGAAGGAAAGAAAAAAATTCTGCTTGTGGCTCCATCGCCTCACCCGGATATAAAAGCTTTAAAAGCAGTAGTGGAGAAAAATTCCAATTATGAATTTCTTATTCACATTCCCGGGGTAAAAAGTGCTGAGCAGGAAATTATTCAACCGGGCAAAGCCGACCTTGTGATTTTTCACCAGGCGCCCGACATGCGAGGCATTACGCTTCCGTTCTTTAAACAATTCGCTTCATCGGGTACGCCTATATTGATTATCCTCGGTCAGCAAACAAACCTGAAACTACTTCCTTCTTTCGGTTTGAATCTTTCTTTTGAAAGTATCGGCCAGTGGGATGAGATCTTTGGAGTTCCGGCAGAAGATTTTTCAACTTTTATTTTCCCTGAGAATTTAAACAATTCGCTTACGCGATATCCCCCACTGACTACGCCCTTTGGAAAATTCTCATTTCCGCCCGAAGCCAAAACCGTTTTATATCAGCGAGTTGGAAGTGTGCCTACCAAGCGGCCTTTACTTTGGTATGTTGAGGGCGCACAAGAAAAAAGTGTTGGAGGCTCCGTCTTAACAGGTAAGGTTGGCTTGCTGGCGGGCGAAGGCATTTGGCGTTGGCGGTTGAAAGAATTTGACCTTAACGAGAACACTGAAACATTTGACGACTTTTTTTCCAAGCTCATTCAATTCTTAAGTTCAAAAGATGACAAAAGAAAATTTCGTTGCTTTCCTGTGAAGCAACAATTCAACGACAGTGAATACGTGGTGTTTGAAACCCAAATCTTTAATGATGTATACGAACCACAATTTGGCAGCATGGTTTCGCTTGATATTGTGGATGAAAAAGGAAAGGCTGTGAAATTCTCCTACACCCCCAACGCCACGCGGCCCCGTTATCAATTCAACCTTCCATCGGGGGCATACCGATATGTGGCTTCCGTAGAACGAAATGGTAAAAAAGAAGAAGACCGCGGTCAGTTTTCAGTGTCGCCCCTGCAAATTGAGAATCAAAACCTGACAGCTGATTTTCAAATGTTGCGAACACTTTCTGCAAACTCAGGGGGAAAATTCTTTTCAATTAAAAACATGAACAAGCTGGAGCAACATCTTAAAGATCAAGAGGCTCCTTCCATAGTTCATTCAGAGGAATCCTTTCACCCACTGATTGATTTAAAGTCTCTTTTTATTGCCCTCCTGATTTTAGTTTCTACCGAATGGTTCTTCCGAAAGTATTTAGGTAGTTATTAAGGGGCACTAATTCTTTTTCTTCTTTCCCTGCTTAGGAGCATCCGTAGTTTTAGCCGGTGGATTGTTTTGGCCATTGCCGGGTCTTCCCCCCATTTGTGGCTGGCCGCCACCTGTTCGCTGTTGCCCTTGCTGATCCATTTGGCCACCACCTCCATTGTCGCCACCACCTTCTTTCATGTCGTCATTGTTGATTGACTTTTTACGTTTGGGGGCATCAAAACCCATCTTACCAATGCGGTAGCTAAAGTTTACACGGAAACTCAGGTTGTGAATAATATTCGTGCTTTTTTGATCCATGAGCGTGTAACCATCATAAACATTAGACGGTGTATAGTTAAATGTTTTGGAATTGATCTGGTTCTTAATCTTTAATCCTGATGTTAAGAAGTTTTCTGCCCCGAACCCGATGCTGCCTTTCTTGTTATTAAATTCCTTCCGCAGGTTTAACCCATACATGCGAAACCCGCCCTGGTAGCCTTGCAGGGTTACTGTGCGTCCGCGGAAAAAACTAAAGAGCTGAAGGCCCCAGCCATTCTTCATGGTATAGTTTCCGAATAGCCTGCCATTATACACCCATCCTGTATTTTTTACATTTAATGAATCCGGTTTATTGTTATTTAACACTGCGTAGTAAGCATCGGCCCCGCCATTGATGGAGAATTTTTTTCCGATAGCAACGTTTCCAAAGAAATTCAATCCATACGCATTTTCCTTCCCAATGTTTTGATACGTTGTATAGATAACATCGCCTACGGATTCGCGGACGCTTTGAATGGCCCCCGTTGTGTTTCGAACGAAACCAGATAAGTTCAGCGTTGTCCCTTTGATAAACGCGCTGTACGATAATTCATAGTTGTCTGTGTATTCCGGATTAAGATTTGGATTTCCCTTTGTTACCAATAATGGATTGGAGGCTTGTATGTTCGGATTCAAAAATTGAATTGAGGGACGCTGAATCCTGCGGTTATAGGCAGCTTTTATTGTATTGCCTGCTTTTAATTTTCTTGAAATGTTGAGGCTGGGAACAAAAACTCCATAGGATGGTATTTCCGATACATCTTCACCGGCAGAAGCTTGCGCGAAATTGGCTGATATGGTTGTGTATTCATATCGCCCACCTGCTTTGAAACTATAGTTTCCTTTTGTGTTATAGGTATAACTCAAATATGTACCCGTTACATTTTGATTGTAATTAAAGGTGTTGGATAAAGTTCCATTACTTATCGGCACATAAGATCCATTCGCCAACCGAAAATATTCATAATCACTGGAAACCGTTCTTGAAATATTTTTGCCACCCAACTCCAGCATCTGCTTATCGCTGATGGGGGTTTGATAGTCGGCTTGAAAGGTAACTTCCTGGTTATAGCTCGGGTTAACATTTTTTGTTCCGGCAATAGGAGCTGAATTCAGCGAATCGGTAAGGGTCTCAAAATTATTCGTTCTGTTGTTTCGACTATAAAGAGCGAGAATAGTTAACTCGCGCTGTGGTTTGTTAAACGTTCGGGTATAGTCCAGGTTCACATCCGTTGTTCCGGATAAATCTTTTGTTTCAACCTGTTTAAGATTTTGATTGGTGAGGTTGTCGTTTGTATAAAGCCGGGTCAATAAATCATCCTGAAAATTCCATCCGTTGCGGGTGGCATACTTTATCGAAGCTGCCAGGCTGTTTTTCTTGTTGATTTCATAATCCCAGCCAAGCTGGTAGCGGCCAAACAAATCCTTTCTGCGCGTGTCGGCAGTTTGAACGTTGGTAGTAGATCCGCTATAAGAACCGTCAGGGTTATAGTCGTCTCTCACCTGCGTGTTATCAAAACCTCCAACAATATTATATCCGGCTCTGCCAAAGCCCCCAAGACTAAATCCCATTTTCCCTTTCCTGTAATTGCCGTTGAGGCCAAGGTTCGATCCGCGTAAGCCGGCACCGGCATCAATATTTAGTGAGAGGCCCTCCAGGTTATTTTTCTTGGTGATAATGTTGATGATACCGGCAGAGCCTTCTGCATCGTATTTGGCTGATGGAGAGGTAATGACCTCAACCGATTTGATCTGGTCGGCAGGAATTTGTTTGAGCGCATCGGCAATGCTGCCGGCCATAATGGTTGACGGTTTATTATTGATGAGCACCCGCACGTTTGAATTGCCCCGCATGGAAACATTTCCATCCAAATCCACCGAAAGCATGGGAACTCTTCTCAGCACATCCGATGCATCACCTCCTTTTGTTGTGTTATCATTCTCGGCATTGTAAACCGTGCGGTCGACTTTTTCTTCAATAAGATTGCGTTGCCCTTCCACTACCACATCTTTTAAAAACTCAGCGCCAAAACTGAATGGAATGGTGCCTAAATTAATCTCACTATTTTTTTCGCTGATGGTAACTGGGAATGTCTTGGTGGTATAACCCACAAAAGAGATCACCACATTATATTTTCCGGCTGGCACTTTCACTAAATTGAATTTTCCTTTTTCATCGGCCACGGTGCCGTCAATAGGTTTGTTCGTGTCAGGATTGTTCAGGGCGATAGTGGCGGACTGCACCGGCACATTGTCTAATGAATCCATTACGATACCTGAAATCCGGCCAATCCCTTTGGATTGCGTCTCCATTGTATTGGGCTGTTGCGCCTGCAAAACGGATAAGGAAATGAGGGAAATAACTAAAATAAATGCTTTTTTCATGTCTTTTTGGATGAGGTCGTTTTCTGTAAACCTCCGATAAGACGGCAAAGGAAACCAAATAGTTTTTCCAGAGATGTTCCATTTATACGAGCGGCTCAAAGCATTCGACAACTCCGGAAATTACTCGACAGTTTTTGACGAGGCCCGCAGTGAGCAATGCATGGACATTAAAATCAATCGAAGATTTTGCCTATATCGTAGAATAATTGAATTCAATAATTTCCTGTTCTATACTTTTGCTATCCCATGAACACCACCACGCAGCGAAACCGCGTTATATTATTGCACGCTTCTTTCTGGACTGTTTACATCTCGTTTTTTATTTACTACCTCAGTTCTTTCCAACACGGCCCGGAAGTTGATTGGGGCAGAATATTTACCGTTGCGTCCATCCACATGGGAGCGGCCATGCTCATTTCGTATCTCAACTATTTTTATTTTTTACCGAATTTTCTTTTTAAAAAGAAAATCGTGTTGTTCCTCACGTTGTTCCTCGTTGCCTTTTCTGCCATAGTTTATTCCCGGATTAATTTAGAACGGTATTGGATCGATGGGTTCACGCACCAGGAGGAGTATCTATATCGGCCCCGGTTTGTGGTACAGGTTATTTTCTCACACCTTTCCACTGTAATTTTTGTAAGCTTGCTTCGCTTTGCGGCCGATTGGCTCGACCTGGAAACCACCCGCAAGGAAATTGAAAAAGAAAAACTGACAGCCGAGCTGAACTTTCTTAAAGCCCAGGTAAACCCGCATTTTTTATTCAATACCTTAAATAACCTTTACTACCTGGCTTATAGCAAATCAGAAAATACTACAGTGGTTATCGAAAAGCTTTCGCGGATGATGCGCTATATGATTTACGATTCCAACTATCCTCATGTGCAACTCAGTAAAGAAATTGAGTATATGGAGAATTACATCAGCCTGGAAAAATTGCGACTCAGCGAAAAAGTAAAAATTCAATTTTTAGTTAACGGAGATGCCGATGCGGTTCAAATTACACCGTTGATATTAATTACATTTCTGGAGAATGCTTTTAAACACGGAGTAACAAGCACATCGCAGGAAAGCTGGATAGACGCTAAACTCGATTGTACGGGCAATCATTTGAAATTTGTAGTGATCAATAGTAAGCCTGCCGTTTCAAAAGCCGATGAAAAATCTGGTTTTGGGCTTCAGAATGTGAAGAGAAGGCTTGAACTTAGCTACCCCGAAAAGCATAAACTTAAAACTCAAGACTTGCCTGGTGAATACCAAGTGGAGTTAGACTTATTATTTTCATGAGCCTCACCTGCCTGATCGTTGAAGATGAACCACTGGCACGCAGCCTGCTCACAGACTACGTAAAGAAAATCCCTTCTCTCGAATTAAAGGCCGCCTGCCCCGATCCATTGCAGGCTTTGGAAGTTCTGAAATCCAACTCTATTGACTTGTTATTTCTTGATATCCAAATGCCCGAAATCACGGGCATTGGTTTGCTTAAGGCACTCCAAAAAAAACCGATGGTGATTTTTACGACTGCTTATTCAGAATATGCTTTGGAGGGATTTGAATTGGATGTAGTAGATTATTTGCTCAAGCCGATAACATTCGATCGGTTTCTTCGCGCTGTAAATAAAGCTCAGGCCCGGTTAACGGCTTCGCACACTGCACAACCACAGCCGGCAATTGACGATTTTATTTTTGTGAAAGACGGCACTAAGCTTGTCAAAATTATGATCAACGATATTCTCTATGTGGAGGGCCTCAAAGATTACGTCACCATTTTTACTAAAACTCAAAAAGTGGTAAGTCTCCAACGCCTGAAAGCTATGGAAGACCAGTTGCCCGCATCTATGTTTGCCCGTATACATAATTCATACATTGTATCGCTTCGCGCCATCACCAGCATTCATAAAAATGAAGTAGAGATTGGAGCAGCCTTCTTGCCGGTAGGAGAAACTTTTAAAAAATCTTTTAAAGAAGCAATTGAAAGGAGACAGGTGGAGTAATAAGAAGCCGCCAATAACTTACCTTTGGGGCCATCTAAACTAAAATCATGGATTCCAAAAAAATTGGCCTGGACATTCAAATCAACTTATTCAAGTTTTTTTTCGACTCGGAATACATGCATTATGGGTATTGGACCTCCGGCTTGGACGTGAAAGCCCCCAATTTCAAGCAGGCCCAGGAGAATTACACGCAATTCATGTTTAAGCATATTCCGCAAGGGGTTAAATCTATTCTCGATATTGGTTGTGGATCTGGTAAAGTAGCCGATGAATTGATTTCACTTGGCCATCAGGTTACATGCGTATCGCCTCCCAGCATTTTAACAGACAAAGCCGCAGCCAGGCTGGCCGGAAAATCGCAGGTTCATGCTATGGGGTTTGAAGAGTTTAGAACCGAGGAAAAGTATGATCTGGCACTCTTCAGCGAAAGCTATCAGTACATTGATATGCAAAAAGGTTTTGCGCAATGTATACAAATGCTAAAGCCGGGTGGCCACATATTGCTAGCCGATTTCTTTCGCACTGAAGCGCCCGGAAAAAGTCCGTTGGGAGGCGGCCACAAGCTCACAGAGTTTTATGATATACTGAAGCAACAGCCATTTGATATAGTAGAGGATATAGATATCACCGAACAGATTGCACCCACTATGATCCTCATCAACAACCTGACAATGGATGTTGTTTTCCCCACGGTGCAAATGATAGGTGGAATTATCCAGGAAAAGTATCCCTTGATCTACAAGTTTCTGATGTGGAAGTTTAAGAAGAAAATTGAAAAGAACAGGAACAAGCACTTTACCGGCCAGCGCAACCCGGAGAATTTCAAAAAGTATAAATCGTATCGGTTGGTTGTGTTGAAGAAAAAATAAAAATTATTGAAAGCCTTAACGGGGAAAGTGGGATAGTTTGCACGAAAAAGAAACTGTACTACATTTGCAACCCTTTCGGGAGCTTAGCTCAGCTGGTTCAGAGCATCTGCCTTACAAGCAGAGGGTCGGGGGTTCGAACCCCTCAGCTCCCACGTTGATAATCAAGCAGTTACAGTTATTTGTAACTGCTTTTTTGTTTTTGGGCCTCCACGGGCATTGCCCCTAACAATTTGGCTTTATTTATAGAAAATTAAGCTTCAACTTAGTTCAGCATTAAATACAATGACCAAAAAGAAATCAACGCCAACAACCTATAATTTCTTTGAAGATGTTTATGACGTTGTTCGGCTCATCCCGAAAGGCCGCATTACCAACTATGGCTCCATAGCGGCCTACCTGGGATCTAAAATAAGTTCGCGAATGGTAGGTTGGGCTATGAATGCTGTTCATGGAGATAAAACCATTCCGGCACACAGGGTAGTTAACAGCATTGGTTTACTTACCGGACGGCACCACTTCCATCCGCCTGAATCCATGCAGAAAAAGCTGGAGAAGGAAGGATTGAAAGTGGTGAACCACAAAATCCAGAATTTCGAAAAAGCCTATTGGGATCCCGCCAAAGAGCTACTGTAATTTCTCATTTCGGAAAACGCCTGCTGAATGGCATTTTGCCCGATGAACCGCGGCAAAACTTCGCCAAAACGATCTAATTTTTTCCCATAACATGCAATCCTTCATCCCAATACGGGATGCCATCATTACCTATTCTTTGAAATTACGCTGATTTAAGCGTTTTGCCTGTCGGTATGGATTTAGCCTAAGGGCATACATACGCATGTAAGAAATAGAGCAGATATGAACGAAAAAAAGTCCTCAGGGCAGTGCTGGTGATAGTATCGATAGGGGCTTACTCGGTTTGTGAGGTCAAAGAAAGAATAGGAAGAAACAGTCACGCAAAGACGATAAGAGTTTAATTGGTCGGTTGGTTGCTTTAATCTGGAATTGGTCGGCAGCAATGCCGACCTTTTCTTTTTCATTCTGTACAGGCAAGCGAAATAGATTTCGCGTTTACTTTTTGCCCGATGAAATTGCCAGTAGCCCAAGCCAGGTAATAGCTCCGTTGATAATCAAAATTTCGATGTCGATTTCATAACCGGAAAACCACTTCACGGAATTTGCACTTATCCAAAAAGAAATACACGGTGCCAACAGGCAAACAACCACAATCGGCCAGCCCTTAATCATTCTTTTACTTAATAATCCGAAAGAAAAAAGCCCTAGCAGCGGGCCATATGTGTAACCGGCAGCCTTAAGCACAACATCAATCACCGATTTCTCATTGATTGCCTTGACGATTAAAATTATTACAAGAAACAGCACAGAAAATCCGAGGTGAACAAGAAATTTTTGCTTCCTCTTTACTTCTTCAGGCTTGGATTTAAAATCGAGAAAGTCAATGCAAAACGAAGTGGTGAGGCCAGCCAATGCGGAGTCGGCACTGGCATAAGAAGAAGCGGTAATGCCGAGTAGAAAAAAGATCCCCACTAATAATCCAAAATTATTCAGTGCCAGCATCGGGAAGAGATTATCGGATGAAGCGGGAACCGCGATACCGTTTTTTTCACTATACATATACAGAAGCGCCCCCAGCGTAAGAAACAAAAAATTGATCACCACAATAATAATGCTGAGCCAAAACATATTTTTCTGCGCATCGGCCAGTGTGCGACAGGTCAGGTTTTTTTGCATGATCTCCTGGTCCATGCCCGTCATGGTGAGGGCGATAAACGCTCCTCCAAAAAATTGCTTGGGAAAAAAGAGTCTTTCGTTTGGGTTATCAAAATGGAAAATTCTTGAATGCGAGCCGTTCCAAACCTCAGTGAATAATTGCGGGATAGAGAACCCCAGCCCATCTCCAATTTGCCAAACGGCAATGCAAACTGCCGACACTAAAAAAACGGTCTGAAAAGTATCTGTGTAAACAATGGTCTTGATGCCTCCCTTAAATGTGTAAATCCAAATCAAACCGATCGTGATGAAGACTGTTACGAAAAACGGAACATGCCAGGCATCAAACAAAAATAACTGCAGGATGGCCGCAGCGAGGAACAATCGCAACGATGAACCCACTGATCTTGAAACAAGAAAGAAAAATGACCCTGCACGGTAAGCCCACTTATCAAACCGATGTTCCAGATAAGTATATATCGAGATGAGGTTAAGTCGGTAGTAAAGGGGCATGAGTACTAGAATAATTGCCCAGTAGCCCAGCACATAACCCAATACTACTTGAAAATATCCAAAACCAATTTTGCCAACATTGCCTGGAACCGAAACGAAAGTGAGGCCGGAAAGCGAGGCGCCAATCATTCCAAAAGCAACCAGGTACCAGGGCGATTGGCGGTTAGCGGTGAAAAAAGTATTAGTGTCGGCTCCTTTAGAGGTGAGATAGGAGATGAAAATGAGAGCTGAAAAATAGATTACAACGATGAAAAGAACAATTGAAGGGCTCATTGACGGGCAAACTTGTCATTTTTTTTTACTTTTGGAAATGTTTTGAGTTATGCATACAAAACCTCAATCACAGGAGTTAATCGAAGAGTTGGTTCTGGAGGAAACTACAGACGTTTACGATCTGGTAGTTTTTAATGATGAAGTGAACACTTTTCAGCATGTAATCCGCACTTTAATTAAAGTTTGCAAACATACCCCTGAGCAAGCCGAACAGTGCACGCTCATCATCCATCACCGCGGCAAGTGTGCCGTTAAATCCGGATTGTTTGATGAACTAAGACCCATGCGAGAAGCCATTTGCGAAGTGGGCATTGACGCACGAATTCTGTAACAACCCTTCCATTTGCTACTTTTGGCTCATGGAATTTCCATCGAAACTAATTGAGGATGCCGTAAACGAAGTTTCAAAACTTCCGGGAATTGGAAAGAAAACGGCCTTACGATTGGTGCTCCACCTGATCAAAGAGCACGAATCGAAAACTTTTTTGCTGACGGAATCCCTCAAAAATCTTCGTGGAAAAATAAAATCGTGCATCACCTGTCATAATATTTCCGATGAGGATGAATGCAACATTTGCAGGAGCCACAGACGCGATAAATCGCTGCTTTGTGTAGTGGAAGATACCCGTGATGTAATGGCTATCGAAAACACTGCACAGTTTATCGGCCGCTATCATGTATTGGGAGGGGTTATCTCTCCAATGAATGGCATCGGTCCAAGTAATCTTAAAATTGATTCGCTCGTGAGCCGTATCGCTTCACCAACCAATGAAGTAAAAGAGATCATTCTCGCTATAAGCCCCACCATGGAGGGCGACACCACGGCCTTTTATATCAATAAAAAATTGGCTGCCTACTCCGTAAAAATTACATCCATTGCCCGCGGCATACCGGTGGGTGGAGATTTGGAGTATGCAGATGAAATTACTCTTGGGAGAAGTATTATGAGCCGGACGCTCTTTACCTGAACCTAATCAAGATGCCGGCTGTGCAATGCCGAGTATAGCTTTGTAATCAATTTCTAAATGTGAGGCTGAGTAAACTGCCTTTCCGTCTACAATTAAAATAGCTTGAGGCGACTCATGTTGAACGCTAAATTTGTTTGCGATGGCATTTGAAACTTCGCGATAAGAAATCAAATCCAGAAAATAAGCTTTAACTTTTTCCAGTTCACCAGGGTTGTAATTCCTGTTCAGACGATCAAGGGCGATTTTGCTGGTAGAGCAGCGTGTGCTGTGTTTGTAAATCAAAACCGGGCATTCCTTAGAGGCTTGGATAAGTTCTTCCAGTTGGGCAAGGGTGTTAAGAGGTATCCAGTTCATTTTCTAAATAACGATTCCACAAATTCTTTTTTATCAAATAGTTGAAGGTCTCCCACTTTTTCGCCTACGCCAATATATTTCACCGGTATGCCGAATTCATCGGAAATCCCAATTACTACACCGCCCTTGGCTGTTCCGTCCAACTTGGTGATGGCCAGGGCGGTTACATCCGTTGCTTTGGTGAATTCGCGTGCCTGCACGGCAGCGTTTTGACCGGTACTTCCATCCAGCACCAGTAGTACTTCATGAGGACCATCGGGTACAACTTTTTGAATTACCCTTTTTATTTTGGAAAGTTCATTCATCAGGTTGGTCTTCGTGTGGAGACGGCCAGCCGTGTCAATAATTATTACATCCGCATTTTGTTTAACGCCTTCACTCACAGCATCGAATGCAACAGCAGAAGGGTCAGTGTTTTGGCCATGGGCAATTACAGGAACATCAACCCGTTGTCCCCAGAGTTTTAACTGGTCAACGGCTGCTGCCCGAAATGTATCGGCAGCGCCAAGCACAACATTTTTTCCTTGTTCTTTGAGTTGGGCAGAAAGCTTGCCGATGGTGGTGGTTTTGCCAACCCCGTTTACGCCAACCACCATTATTATGTATGGCTTGGCTTCGGCAAGAGATGTGACCTCTGATTGCTTTTCGGAAAGCAATCCTTCAATTTCTTCTTTTAAAATACGATCCAGTTCCGATGAGCCCAGGTATTTATCCCGTGCCACTCGTTTTTCAACCCGGTCAATAATTTTTAGTGTGGTGTTGATACCTACGTCCGATGAAATCAGGATTTCCTCTAGGTTGTCGAGCACCTCATTGTCTACGCTTGATTTCCCCAACACCGCCTTTCCAAGTTTTCCCAAAAAAGATTCCTTGGTTTTTTTTAAACCTTCATCAAGAGATTCTTTTTTTTCTTTTGAGAATAAGCCAAACATGGTGGATCGTATTAGAGATAAAAAAAGTCCCACGTGGGGACTTTGATGTATTGGGTATTGCTTTGGTTGCTCCGATTATTTTGGAACTTCTATCGCAATGACGTTTAAATTATTTCTTCGCCAAAGTCTCCTTCACCAAATCCACAGGCACAATTTCCTCACGAAATATATATGCCCCGGTCTTATCTGATTTTACAGCACGTATAACCTTAGCGAAGTTTTTTCCTTCACCCTTCTTTAGCGTAGCAACAACTTTCTTTGCCATTTCTTTTTTAGTTAATCGTTAACTTATTTGATCTCCTTATGAAGCGTCATCTTCTTCATCACCGGGTTGTATTTCTTCAACTCGATGCGCTCGGTAGTGTTCTTGCGATTTTTTGTGGTGATATAGCGGCTCGTTCCGGCCAAGCCACTGCTTTTATGCTCGGTGCATTCCAAAATAACCTGAATGCGGGTTTTATTTCTTGCCATGTTGCTGGTAGTTTAAAAATATTAAGACGCTTTGGCCAAAAAACCTTCGGCACGTGCTTCTTTCAATACTGCTGAAATCCCTTTTTTAGAGATAGTTTTAATTGCTTTAGTAGAAAGCTTCAGGGTAATCCATTTATCCTCTTCAGGAATGAAAAACCGCTTAGTTTGAAGGTTGGGATAAAACCTGCGTTTTGTTTTGTTATTGGCGTGCGATACGTTGTTTCCAACCCGCGGCCGCTTCCCTGTAATTTGACAAACCCGTGCCATACGTTAAAATTTAGCCCTTTTTCTAAGGGAGGGCAAATATCGATAAAATGGCCCCAATTATCCAAAGGCGATACAGAAAAAGAGGAGCGGAACTGCGATATAGATTAAGAAACATCGCTATTTTGTAAAGCGTAGTTTTTGTGTTGCGAAACAATGACTTTTTTGGTTTAAATCAGCATGGCATTAAACACCGCTCAGCCTTTTATTACCCTTAATAACGGCATTTCGATGCCCCAGCTCGGATTGGGTGTGTACGATGTATATGGGCTGGCTGCGGAGAGGGCGGTGATGAAAGCATTGGATACCGGCTACCGGCTGATTGACACCGCAATGTTCTATCAAAATGAGCGGGAAGTTGGGAACGCCATTCGCAACAGTGGAATAAACCGAAGCGAGATTTTTGTTACCACCAAAGTATGGCAAACCGATCAGGGTTATGACTCAACCCTTAAAGCTTTTGAAATCAGCCGGAAAAAACTGAACCTGGATTATATTGATCTGTACCTTATTCACTGGCCAATAAAACCAAAAAGAAAAGAAACCTGGGTGGCGCTGGAAAAGCTTTATGAAGAAAAGAAGGTGAAGGCGATAGGCGTAGCTAATTACTTGATTCCTTTTTTAATTGAACTGGAGTCGTATAGCAAAATCACTCCAACGGTCAATCAGATTGAATTTAGTCCTTGGTTATTTCTGCAGGATGAGCTGGCCTGGTGCAAACAACGGAAGACGGTACTTCAATCATACACTCCGTTGGTGCGGGGAAAAAAATTTAACGACCCGGTTATTGTAACCCTATCTAAGAAATATGGAAAAACTCCTGCTCAAATAATCCTACGCTGGAATATTCAATTGGGTGTGTCCACCATCCCGAAATCTTCCAATCCAAAACGCATTGAAGAGAATTTTAACATTTTTGATTTTCAGCTTGAGGATGATGATATGACCGCTCTTGGCCGATTGAATGAAAATTTTAGAGTGGTTGAAGATCCGATGGACCTGTTGTAATTAATCGATTTACTCAAGAAAAGCTGTGAAATTAAAGGATTGTTCATTTAAAATGTTCTGCGTTACTTGTATGCACGATTTCTTGGCATTTCTATTGCACATAGGCCATGATCCTACTTAAACAAAATTAATTTATGAAGCAGCTAACTCTACTCTTGTTGTTGGTGTCGGCTATAGGCCATGCACAGGATTGCTCAAACCCAATGACGAACGCAACCTTTCAGAGTGGGTTTAACATAATTGCATCTCAAACCAGCAACCAGAAAAAGCTCGACAAATCTTTGGAGTTTATAAACAAGACTTGTTTGTTGAGCAGCCAGGTAAAAAATATTGCGGTTCTTTTCACGGAAGATAACTATCGGTTTGAATTCTGCCGTGTAGCTTATCAAGGCACTTTTGACAGGGTAAATTTCTTTGAAGTTTATGATGCCTTCACCTCATTTTCTTATGCCCTTCGATTATATGATTTTACCCGTAACCCTCAATCTGCGGTACCCGTTTTTTTGCCTGTTGTTGAAAATCCAATAGTGAAAACCAATCCGGCTGCACCTGCTACACTCAAGTTTGCCGACCTAATCTATCCGACAACTGTAAAGTATGCCGGGAATAAAGGCTGCCAGGGCCCGGTGATTGACGATGCAAAATTTTTAACCCTGGCCAATCAGGTTTTTAACCAGCCAACGGATGAATCAAAATTTGTTGCTATTAAGGGTGTAAGTCAGGATGCTTGTTTAAGCATGGCACAAACCATGAAACTAACATCGTTAATTGGTTCGGAAAAAATGCGATTGAATACAATGAGTGAAGTGTTTCACCGAATTTATGACCAGGATAATTATTTGCCTGCCAAAGCATTATTCAGTTCAACTGAAATACAAAACCAATGGGTAGAGTCGGCCAGGTTCACACTTAACTCGCCCCCGCCAGCACCTGCCACTCCGGCATGCGAGGTGAGTGCGGGTTCTTTAAAGACAATAATTGGTAGTCTTCAATCAAAAAATTTCCCCGCAGAGAAGCTGGATTTGTTGTCGGTGATAAAAAAAGATAAGTGCTTCACCGTGGCGCAGGTAAAAGCCATTTCGCAGGAATTTCCTTTTGACAAGGACAAAGTTGTGGCCATGAAAATGCTTTATGAAAAATGCCCCGACAAGACCAATTATTATACACTGGAAAGTGAATTGATGTTCGGTTACATTAAAGACGAGCTGACCCAGTTTATTAAAAATGATGGAAAGTAGGTTGGGACAATCTAAATTACGCCTACTTCCACATTAGGAATTTCCCTCATCTTTTTCACCAATTCATTCACGGGCTTCACTCGCATTTTTCGGGAAAGCAATTCAAGAGTAATATTTTCTTTGGGATCGGTGAGTGATATGTAGAAGGGAGTACTCCCACTATATTCATTACAAATTGACTCAATTTGGCTGATTATGTCTTCATTAATGAGCTTGGCTGGCATTCTTATCTGTATGCCTTTGGCGCGCTTCATACCCAGTTCATTCAATAAATCCATAGAGCGGATCTTAAATTCCAACGACAGGTCGCCCCAGTTTTTTCGCACGATGTTGCCCTCCACATAGAGAAAAATACCGGGCATTAAAAACGATTTGAATTTCATGTAGTCTTCGCTCCACATTACAAATTCATACTTGCCTGAGTAATCTTCCACAACCATTTTTCCAAAGGGCTTACCCGTTTTGGTAAACTTATGCTCAACGCTGGCCACAATACCGCCCACCTTTGCCTCTTTACCTTCCTTGTCGTCCAGGTTATTAAGCTCATTGATAGGTGTGTTACAAAATGTTTCCATCTCGAACCGGAAATTATCAAGCGGGTGACCAGAGATATAAACACCAACCACCTCTTTTTCGAAGTGCAACTTTTCGATTTCGGAAAAAGGTTCAATTGGTTCCACTTTAGGTAATGGCATTTCGGTGCCGCTGCCACCTCCAAACAAACTTGTTTGTGAACTTAATTCCTCCTGCTGCACTTTTGCCGCGTATCGGGTAGCTTTTTCTGTCAGGTTGATATCGCCCCCTTTGGCTTCCATATATTGCCTTCGGTGATATTGTGGAAAGCAATCGAAGGCACCTGATAAGGCAAAACATTCAAACGTTTTTTTATTGACTGACTTTTGGTTGCCGCGTTTGGCAAAATCAAAAATATCTTTAAACGGGCCGTGCGCATCGCGTTCCTTTATGATGGCTTCCACCGCTGCTTCGCCTGCGCCTTTTATTGCCCCTAACCCAAATCGGATTTTCCCTTCCGCATTCACTTCGAAATACACACCCGATTCGTTCAGGTGTGGCCCCAATACTTCGATACCTATCCTGCGGCATTCGTCAATAAAATAAGTTACGCTGTCTAAATTATTTTGAGAATGCGTCAATACGGCCGACATGTATTCGGCTGGGTAATTAGCCTTCAGGTAGGCCGTTTGATATGCCACCAGCGAGTAACAGGTGGAGTGCGATTTGTTAAATGCATATTCAGCAAAAGCTTCCCAGTCTTTCCATATTTTATCGGCAATGCGTTCTTCAAATTTATTTTTCTTGCAGCCTTCAATGAATTTCCCCTTCATTTTATCCAACACATCTTTCTGCTTTTTACCCATCGCCTTTCGCAATACATCGGCTTCCCCTTTGCTAAAGCCCGCCAGTTTTTGCGAAAGCAACATCACCTGTTCCTGGTAAACCGTGATGCCGTATGTGTCCTTTAAATTCTCCTCCATCTCGGGCAAATCGTATCGAATAGCTTCACGACCATGTTTCCGTGAAATGAAGTTGGGAATATATTCCATCGGACCGGGTCGGTAGAGGGCGTTCATGGCGATCAGGTCTTCAAACTTATCGGGCTTGAGCTGGCGCAAATAATTTTGCATGCCTTCCGATTCAAATTGGAATGTACCGGTGGTATCTCCTCTTTGGTAAAGTTGAAAAGTTTTAGAATCGTCCAGCGGAATTTTGTCGATATCAATTTCTATTCTTCTTCTTTTTTTGATGTTGGCGAGTGCCGTTTTTAAAATGGTAAGAGTGGTGAGCCCGAGAAAATCCATCTTTAGCATACCGGCACTTTCCACAACGCTGTTGTCGAATTGTGTTACCAGCATGGTCGAATCTTTTGCCGTTGAAACCGGAATAAGATTGGTCATGTCTTCAGGAGTGATGATAACCCCGCAAGCGTGTGTGCCTGTGTTGCGCAAAGAGCCTTCGAGAATGACAGCCTGCTTTAAAACCTGGCCCTTCAAGTCTGTTCCTTTTTTTATATCGGCCAGTTCCCTCACATCATTGAATGCAGATTTCAGAGATGTGCCGGGTCGCTCGGGTACCAACTTGGCCAATAGGTTCGCTTCATTCAGAGAAAGTTCCATCACCCGGGCACAGTCGCGAATGGATGACTTGGCGGCCATGGTGCCATACGTAATAATTTGAGCCACCTGATTTTTGCCGTACTTATCAATTACATAGTCCAGCACTTTTTGCCGGCCTTCATCATCAAAATCAATATCAATATCAGGCAGGGAAACACGGTCGGGGTTAAGGAAACGTTCGAATAGCAAATTGTAAGCAAATGGGTCTACGTTGGTTATACTCGTGCAATAGGCCACCACCGACCCAGCTGCCGACCCTCGGCCAGGACCAACCGAAACACCCATTTCGCGCGCTTTTGAAATGAAATCGGCAACGATCAAAAAATAGCCGGGATAGCCCGTTTTCTTAATTGTTTCCAGTTCAAACTCAATGCGCTCTTTAATTTCGGGTGTAACTTCAATGTACTTTCGCTTCGCTCCTTCATAGGTGATGTGCTTGAGATAATCATCTTCTGATTTAAATCCTTTTGGGATATCGAACCGGGGTAACAATACCTTCCGATCCAGGCGATAGGTTTCGATTTTACCCTCAATTTCAGAGATCGTTTCAATGGCATCAGGCAAATCGCGGAAGCGCGATTTCATCTCATCCTGACTTTTGAAATAAAATTCGTTGTTGGGCAAACCGTAGCGTGTACCTCGGCCGCTGCCAATAGGTGTAGATTGAAACTCACCTTCTTTTATGCATAGTAAAACATCCTGGGCTACCGATTCTTCCTGCTGCAGATAATAGCATTCGTTAGCCGCAAAATATTTCACCTTGTGCTTTTCACAAAAGCGCAGCAGCGTTTCGTTTACCCTGTCCTCTTCGGGAAGGCCGTGGCGATTTAATTCAGCATAAAAGTCATTACCAAAAATATTGAGGTACCACTTAAAAACTTCTTCCGCTTGCCGCTCGCCTACCTGTAATATGAGGTGAGGGATTTCGCTGGCCAATCCGCCCGTGGTGGCGATAATTCCCTCTTTATATTGCTCAATAAGTTCTTTATCGATGCGGGGATAAATTCCATAAAGGCCTTCTGTAAAACCAAGGGAACTAAGTTTGGCCAAATTATGATAGCCCGTTTTATTTTTGGCCAATAATATTTGCGTGTAGCGTTTATCGGGATTGTCTTTTTTGAATGCTGTTACTTTTCGGGTAGTGGAAACAAAAAATTCGCAGCCCACAATAGGTTTGATCTCATGCTTTAGCGCTTCGCTCACAAATTCAAATGCGCCATACATATTACCGAAATCGGTGAGAGCCACCGCAGCCATATTATTTTCTTTGGCCTTCGAAATTATTTTCTTGATGTCGGGTGTTGCCTGGAGTACGGAAAACTGTGAATGTAAGTGAAGGTGGAAGAAAGGTGACTCGGTAAGGCTGCCCTGCGAATCATCATTCTCATAATCCGATTTTTTTCTTTTTTCTCTTTTTGCTGAATTCCCTGTTTCCAGCGCAGGTTCCTCATACTCAATATTTTCAGGGGAGATATTCTCAAGCGGTTTTACAACCCTCACTTTTATCAAACCAAAAAAACAGCGTGCGGTAGCCGCTACATCATAAGAGGCATCGTGGGCATCACCAAACCCTTTTCCAAAAAGTTTTTCATGAAGTTCAAGCAGGCGTGGCATTTTCAACTTACCACCAATGCCTCCCGACAATTGACAATACTCGGTTGAAACAATTCCTGTGTCAATTTTAGGGGTATCCAGAAGAAATTGAGGGTCAATCGCTTTCCGGATAAACTCGGCTCCAATAATATTTATGTCGAATTCTATGTTATGGCCAACTAACAACTTGGCATGTGCAAGGTCTTTTTGGAATTCGGCAAGCACCAGCGAAAGATCGTGGCCTTCTTTGGTTGCGCGCGAGGTTGAAATTCCGTGAATTTGTTCGGCCTTATAGGGGATATCAAACCCATCGGGTTTGATGATAAAGTTTTGAATGGAGAGTAATCTCCCATTTTTGTCATGAAATTGCCACGCCAGTTGCACCAGCCGGGGCCAGTTTTCCAAATCTGTTATGGGAGCGGTTTTATTGTGGGGAACCCCGGTAGTTTCGGTATCGAAAATTAAATACATCGTCCAGCAAATTAACCTACAAATTGCCTCCTTCGGTGCATTCGAAATTAAAAAAAAAGAGGCTGCCTTTTTGAGACAACCTCTTTGGAATTTAAGGCCAACTTTGCTTTCTGGCTATGCGTTTAGTTCAGATATACATCTCGATTTTAAAAGGCTACAGATTACTGGTAGCTGGATCAAAAATGCAATTTCCCGGGTAATCCGCATGTACGTATCTCTCGGTATATTCGTGTCCGTAATATCTTGGCCGGTTTAATCATTTTTTAAACGATTCAAATAGAAAAAACACCTTTAATGATGGATGACCTGGAAAAATCCATTCCCGCAGCAGAAAGCATGGTGGAGACTGAAAACAGTTCACCGAAGGCTTCATCCAATGAATTTTGCCTGAACTGCGGCACCAAATTGCATAACAAATTTTGTCACCATTGCGGCCAAAAGGATATTCCAAAACGGCAAACGCTGGGTGAACTGTGGACAAATTTTATTTCTTCTTTTTGGAGCTATGAGGGAAAGTTTTTCCAAACAACTAAATATATCCTCATACGACCTGGGTTCTTAGCGATAGAATACAACAAAGGAAAACGGGAGAGCTACTATCATCCCGCCCGTATGTATGTGTTTATCAGTTTTGTGTTCTTCCTGTTGTTCTTTTCCCTGCCTGATTCGGATGGCGATGAAGAATCCGACTCAATGAGTGAAGCTGACCGCAAGGAATTAGTGGAAGATTTAAAAGAGGCAGGTATTGATACACTGGTGCAAGATTCCAGTTTACAGAAAATAATTTCGGGGGCCATTGCCGATTCTTCCAAATCGGTGTTTAAAAATAAGGCCAAAGGAAAAAAGAAAAAAAATAAGGGAGTGAGCTTCACGGGCCCTGAATACAAGTCAGCCAGGGAGTATGACTCTGTCCAAAGCACTCTTCCTGAAGCTGAGCGCGATGGATGGTTTCTTCAAAAGTTAAACCGGAGGGCAAGTGAACTAAACGAGCGGTATAAAAACGATGATCAAAGTTTTGGGAAAGATTTTGGGGAAGCATTCGCCAATAATTTTTCTAAAGTTTTGTTTTGGCTGCTTCCCGTTTTTGCTCTTTTGCTCAAACTGCTTTACATCCGCAAAGATTATTTTTTTAGCGAGCACTTGGTGTTCTCCATTTATTACTATAACTTTTTTTTCCTGGTAACCTCATTCAGTATGTTAATTCAATTGATACCGTGGCTTGATTGGCTTGGAGTTGTAATTGGTTTTTGGATTTTCTTCTACCTGCTCTTTGCCATGAAGCGAATGTATGGACAGAGATGGGGAAAAACCATTTTGAAGTTTTCACTTTTCGTTTTTTCATTTTCATTCATGCTAGTCGTGGGCATTGCAATAAATGCAATGGCTATATTATTTGTTATATAACTATGCTTGAAAGCACCACACCGTTAGCAGAACGCATGCGCCCGGCACGCCTCGAAGATTTGATCGGGCAAAAACACTTAACTGGCCCGGAAGGAATTATCCGCAGGGCCATCCAGGCAGGTCATGTGCCTTCCATGATTTTATGGGGGCCGCCCGGAGTTGGAAAAACCACTATCGCCAACATTATCGCCAATGAAGTGAAGCGGCCTTTTCATACGCTGAGCGCGGTAAATGCAGGTGTGAAAGATGTGCGCGAAATAATTGACCGGGCTAAACGGTCTGGCAAAGCAATTTTATTCATTGATGAAATCCATCGCTTCAACAAAGGCCAGCAAGATGCATTGCTTGGCGCGGTGGAAAAAGGAACGATTACTCTTATTGGGGCAACTACCGAGAACCCATCTTTCGAAGTGAATTCAGCGCTTTTATCGCGTTGCCAGGTTTACACCCTAAAGCCACTCGAAGAAAAAGATTTGCTCCAACTTATCAACCATGCTCTTCAAAAAGATGCTGAACTCAAGCAGCGAAAAATTATTATCAACGAATACCAGGCGTTGTTTAATATTTCGGGTGGCGATGCACGTAAGCTGCTGAACCTGATTGAACTCCTGGCCGATTCCATTGAAGGTGACATTACAGTAACGGATGCCTTGGTAATTGATGTAGCCCAAAAACGAATTGCCATTTACGATAAAAGTGGTGAACAACATTACGACATCATTTCGGCATTTATAAAATCCATTCGCGGAAGCGATCCGAATGCTGCAGTGTATTATTTGGCGCGCATGGTGGAAGGTGGTGAAGATGTGAAATTTATAGCGCGCAGGCTAGTGATTTTAGCCTCGGAAGATATTGGTAATGCCAACCCGACTGCTTTGGTAATGGCAACGGCTACTTTTCAAGCTGTAAACATGATTGGCTATCCCGAAGCACAAATTATTTTATCGCAATGTGCCACTTACCTGGCCTGTTCACCGAAAAGTAATTCCAGTGTTGCTGCCATCGGTGCAGCGCTACAGGCCGTAAAAGAAACTGGCGATCTATCCGTTCCCTTGTCTATCCGCAATGCGCCTACCAAATTGATGAAAGATTTGAACTACGGAAAAGATTACCAGTATGCCCATGCCTTTGCAGGCAATTTTGTGAACATGGAGTTTCTCCCGGATGCCATTAGCGGCAAAGTATTCTACGAGCCAGGAGCCAACCCCCGTGAAGAGGAAATGCGCATTTTTCTAAAAAAGCTTTGGAAAGAAAAGTATGGCTATTGAATAATTAGAGCCTCTTCGCCTGAACAACTTTGTCAAGTTACCTTATGTCAAAGCGCCTCCAAAGAAAGCCTGAGTCCTAAAATTAATATCTTTTTTTCTTAACCCGGCTTCAAAAATACCCCCCAGAGGGTATTTCACGATATTGTTTTGCTATGCAATTTTGGTTTGCCAACAAGAGAAAACCAAAAATCACCCTAAACCCAACAAAAATGAGTTATCAAAACGCAAGCCGATGTTGATGCAGTAAAGCAGTCCTAACTGCCATCAATACTAAACTTCCATTTCTTATAACATGTATCCTCTGATGGAACTCCTGTAGTCAAACATTGCCCTCAAAGAGTTCAGAAAAATACGGAGCAAGCCGAAAATCCGAAGAAGAGTAGGCAAGAAGTTCAAACAACATACTTATGCCAAGCACACTAAAAAAATCACAAAGAGTATTTACCGGAATTGGATTGATTGGAAACTTTATTGAGCGCCCACTTCGGGTGGGTGACATTGTATTGAATGATGATGGACAACACCTAATTTGGGGAAATATTGAAGATGTAGTCAATGGATTTTCCTTGCAAGGAAAAACGTCAGTCGCGAACAAAGCAGACCTAAAGTACACTTCAGAATCGAGTGTATCGGTGGTAATTGGAGGGTCTGCTAGTGCTCCCGTTGCTTCTGGAGAAATTCAGTTAAAGTTCAATGCGAAGAACAGTGCATTTGTTTCTTTGAAACAAATTGAAACGACATCTGTAAAATTGGGACTGATTGATGCTGCACTTAAACAATACTGGGCACAACAAGGGTTTGATAAAGCGAGCAAGCGAAACAAATACCATTTTATTGCTGAAGTAATTAATGCGGAATCGGGAACAGTTATATTCAGTCAGGAGAAAGGCAACACAGTAGTTCTAAAAGGAAAGAATAACACTCCGCTGACTTCGCTTGCTGTAGTGGGTAGCGGCCAGGTAGAGTATGTTAGCAATTCAAAATCTACGCTGGAAATAATTAGTGCTACGCCTATTCAGCCGCTATATTCTGCTGTTCGCTATAAAGGAAATGGAAATTTCGAGTTGGTCGGATAGACGATATTGGAGAGAAGGCTGAGACTATCAAAAAATGAAGTAAAAGCGAAATCCATGAACTATTGGCAACCCTTGAAAATTATCTAAAATGGAAATCGACCCCCTCTTAAAAGAAGAATATTTTCATATCCAAAAGGAAATTGAAGGATACGACCAAAAGTCACTTTCGGTAAAATCTTGGAGTGTCACCGTTGGGGTAGCGGGCATTGCCTCAGCCTTCCATCAAGGTGTGCCAGCTTTGTTGTTGGTCGCTGCTGTTGCTTCGCTGCTGTTTTGGATTATTGAAGTGTATTGGAAAGTGTTTCAGAATTCTTTCTATCCACGCGTGAGGCGCATTGAAAAATATTTTCGCACTGGCAAAGGAACGATAGCCCCGCTGCAAATGACAAGGAGTTGGTATGGAGCCTTCGAAAAAATAAAGGCCGACCGCAGCTATTTGAAACTTGCTTTTTACCCCCATATTTTTTTGCCGCACCTGCTGGTGGTAATAGGTGGTGTGGTTACCTGGGTGGCCAATCACTACCTGATGTTTATAGCACTTAAAAAATAAATTTTATGATCTCTATTAAACCCCGGTTCAGTAGCCCCCGACTTTTATATGTTGGATTCGCTACACTAATAATTTTTGTTGCCTCATGCCTATGCGCACATGGCCAACAGGCGGATACAGTGATCAATATGGGTAGTTACAAATCTTATTTTTCTTACGACCTGAAACAGCCTTTGTATGTAACCTACACACTCTACCAGGGCGGAGGCGGCTGCGACCGCGATGACCAGGGCTTTAGTTTTAAAAAGTGCGGGGTAAAAACTGCTGGCGATGAGGACTACTCTGGTTTTGGTTTCGACAAGGGCCACCTGGCCAATGCCGAAGACTTCGCCTACGACTGCGACCTGGAAGAGAAAACATTCTGCTATTTCAACTGTGTGCCACAAACGGTGAAACTCAACCGCGGCATTTGGAAAACTTGGGAAGAAAAAGTGCGGGTGCTGTCGCAAAGCAAAAAAATTTTTGTGATTGCCGGAGCTATTTATAAAGGCAAAACGCAGGGGCCACATTCCGTGGGCGTGCCCGAATCGTGCTATAAAGTTGTGATGAATGCCAAATCAAAAAAAGTTATCTATTGTGTACTGTTTCCAAACAACAACAGTAAAACAGCAGAGGAAATAAAACTGAGTGAACTAAAAAAGAAACTGGGCTATACGTTGGTGGCTAAATGACATGATAAACTTCTTCCAGCAATATTTCTCTGGCTTTATTTTATTTATTGTTTCGGTAGTTATCATGACACTCACCGGTTGGCTGGGTTTGGCCTATGCCACCTTAACCCTGCTGTTGCGGTTTCGGCTGATAACGTTGCTTAAGGGCTTGAACAAACTGTTCCTCCAGGTGGCTGTATCAATTGACCAGTTGGGCAATGTGATTATGCAGCGAATCTTCAACGACCTCCTCATTAAGAAAGCAAGCCCCGATAAATTTGGCAGTGAAGATGAAACCATCTCCAGCGTGATCGGCAAAAATCAATTGAGTGGAATGCTTACCGGCCTGGGCAGAGCAATAAACTGGGTGTTGAATAAAATTGATTCCAATCATTCTTTGAACTCGATAGAATATGGCAAGCGGATGGGTATGAAAGTTTAAACCTTCTAAACCTAAAAAATATATGAGCCTAATTGCCTGGATAGTTTCTTTAACCCATAAGGATGAAGAAAAACCGAAGACTGAAACCGACCAGAACGATGTGAAGGAAGAAGCGCCAAAAGAAAAGAAGCCGCTAACCGGCTGGCAGAAATTTGTTCGCGCTCTTGTATTAATTTTTCACTGGGTTTTCAGCGCAAAAGGACTCACGACTTTTATTTTCGTTGGCTACTTCTTTATTTACATTGACTATAGAAGGCAGACCTATATAATTGAAGTAGGAAACTATCCCGAGGAGTTCAAAAAATCTGCGATTAATGAAAGGGTAATCGCCAATACAATTGAAAGTATAAAAAACAAAATACTTCAGTTTGAGCCCCCCATTCACGACCAATACTACCAGGACCTAGAATACTTAAACCAATCTACGAGGAAAAATGTAGGCGGGATAGTAAAAAACGCCATTAACCCGGCTGACCGGGTAACAACCATTTCCAGTGAACACGCGGATGTGCTGAGCGAAATTAAGATTGAGGGAGTCCCCTTCAGAACGATGATTTATCTAACAGACCGGTTGTTAAATTTTATTGGTTTTAATGTAAAGAACAATGGTGCTAACATTAATATTTATACAGATAATGATAATGTTCACTGCGAAGTAAAATATAAAGGTAAGGTCGCTCATGTAACCTTACCCAAGCAAGGGCTTAGCAGCACCGAGCTCATGTATAATTGCAGTTATGCATCTGCCATTTTTATTTTATCAAATACAGCCCCAGACAAGCTTATCGATTACTATCTCATTACGGGAGATAAAGCGGCCTGCATAAGGGAGTGCATTAAAGTTATCTCAACAGCTAGTGACAAAGAAATTATTAGCAAGGGACATTTTGTATGGGGCCTTGCTGCCAATGGAAACTCCATTGGGTATGATCAGGAAATAAAGACAAGACTGGAGAAAGCCGTTGAAATTGATGCTTCCAATATACCGGCTCAGCAAGCTTTACTTTCCCTATCAGATGATTTTGAAAAATATGAAGCAGGGGTTATGGACCAACTTGGAAAGGATTCAAGCAAGTATTCCAACTGGTTCAGGTTAATTGATTTAAATCTCTCTAAGACTTTCGGTGATGATTCCATCAGCACAGATTCGGCCTTTCACATTGTTGAGCCTGTTTACAACAACATGGTAAGGGTTTTGGGAAAAACTCAATTGAAAGATCCATATGCATCAATTGTTCATTGGTATTATGGTAAAGTGCTACAGGGTTTTGGTGATGAAGACGAAGATTTTAAACACAAAATCAGTTGGTACGATCTGGCAATTGCAAAATTCAATAAAGCCATTGAGCAGGAAACATCAATGAAAGCACCCGATCTCGAGAAAATTTCAGAATACTATAATGCCATTGCCTATACGTATCAGGTTCAAACCATGGCCAGGGTTAAATTGCGCAGCGATATATGTTATAATTCCATGCCTTACGACCTTGACTTGCTCGAAGGCCTTCAGAAAAGTTTTTACTATTCTCAACAATCCATTCACACCGATTCGCTGAACTCCTGGGCCTGGAGCACAATGGGCGAGTATTATGGATTGCTAAGTATGATCGGCCGTGACAAAGACCTGAAGGAAAAAGCATTTGAATGCCTGGCCAAAGCCCAAATGTATGGGGATGAGTATGATGTAGTCAATTACACATATGCCGAGCCTTATTGTCACTTGTTGAAATGGGATCCGGAGAGGTTTAATCAAATATCGAAGGTCAAAAAATATTTCAGTGGCCCACTAGCACCTCTCAAACGACTGCGCATAGTAACTTATCAAAATAGCGGCCTTAAGCCGGCAACTCCATTACCATGATCATCAAGCATCGCTACACCTGGGTTAACAGCATAAAGAACGATCAGGCGCAGCCTATTATGTATGTGGTTGCTGAAAACCGTGGTGATGTAGTGCAGGCAATAAAAATGTCAGAGTCAAGTGGTTTAAAAGTGCGGGCGGTTGGCTCCGGCCATTCATTTAATGACATTGCCTGCAGCAATGGCTGCCTCATTGATATCAGCCGGTTGAATAATTTTCTTCCTCAATTAAATTTTCTGAAAACTCCCTTCAAGGATGATAAACGGTTCGTAAATGTAGAAGCAGGCATAACCATTCACGATTTTAATATAGGCCTTGATACCCTGGGACTATCGGTAGTGAACATGGGCGCTATTGATCACCAAACCCTGGCCGGAGCAATTGCCACCGGCACACATGGCACCGGAAAAGACCTGCCTGCCTTGTCGGGTATGGTCAGGTCTATTGTATTGGTATCCTCGGGCGGAAAAATTTTTCGCATCGAACCGGCCAATGGAATTTCCGACCCGACTCAACATCAGGAAGAAAATGTAACGCTCGTTCAAAATGACGATGACTTTTACAGCGTGTTGGTTGGGCTGGGAGGGTTCGGCATTATCTGTTCATACGTAATGGAAACCGTTGAGATGTATTGGCTTCGGGAATCGAAAACAATTCACAAATGGTCGGAAATAAAATCTAAACTACAGAGCGGAGAATTATTTACCGGTGCACGCCATGTGGTAGTGCAGGTTAATCCTTACCCTGTGCCTGAAGAGGAAAATGAACATTGGTGCCTATTGGTGAGGATTGAAGAGATACCGAAAGAGCATCGCGATTTTGGGGAGGCAACCCGCAATCTTCTGAGCTCTTTTTTTGGGAATAATGCATTGGTTTATTGGTTCACCCGGTTAAGGTTCAGGTATGCTGCATCCAAAACCCCGCAAATGTTACAGGGTGCGATCAAAGCGCTGAAGGATAAAGAGTATATAAATAAATCATATAAAGTACTTCACCAGGGTGTTGGGTATATCAAGGAGCGGGGCTACGATGCCGAGTTTGCATTTAATATGACCGCTCCGTATTGGGAAGTGATCGAAAAACTTTTTGAACGTGCCGATCTTTTCAGGAAGAAGGGAAATCTCTATAGCACAGGGCCATTTTGCCTGCGCTTCGTGCAACGATCGCATGCCTATTTAACCCCGGAGCATGAACGCGATGTGTGCTACATTGATACAACGTTTTTGCAGGGCACAGTAGGAGTGGAAGACATGCTGGAAGATTATCAACAGACAATGTTTGCCATGGGTGGCATGCCGCATTGGGGAAAGAAGATTTTTAAGTTGGGCGTTCACCTGGATAAACTTCCACTGTTCTATCCTAAGCTAAACACATGGAGGCAAACCAGAAATAGGTATGACCCGAAAAAAACATTTATCAACGCGTATATGGAAAAATATTCATTAGTGTAGTTAAACCATCAGCAAAACAAAAGCTATGATTTACCAATCTCCCCTCACCGTCCTCGCGCCTATTATTCCGGACCGGCTTCCGGCATTGCGATCAATATTAGATACCATCAATAAAGAGGTAGAGGAAAATGAATTCATTTCGTTTTCCAAATTAACAACAATTCATTTCTGCCGGTTTGTGATCATTACCCCGCTTAATGAAAATGGAACTTCAGGCCCTGCCTGGCTCGCCTTCAGCACCAATTATGACGGAGAGCTTGATCAGCATTTAAATGAACTATACAGCAAAGCCGGAAATGGTTTCGACCAAATTTATTCACAATGCGAAAACTATCAGGCCAGTGGTTCTGCACAGTTTGTTGGTTACATGAAAGCGCACATGATGCCATTCCCAAATGCTTTTTACATTGGGCATAGAGGGCTTTCTGTTGAAACCATTTGGAAGCAAAGCAAAATCAGGAAGGCCATTCAGGAATTTCTTAACGACCAGCCCCAGGATGCCAATAAACCATTACAGATAAAAAAAAATATCATCAATCACTTGAAGCTGAAGCACCCCCAATTAATGGAGGGCGAACCTCCGGCTATTCATCTTAAATCATTAGCCCTACCTATTCTTATCACTCTTGTTATTTTACTTGCCATTGGCTTCGCATTTAGCTGGACGTTGCTTCTCTGGTTCCTATTGGCCTTGCTCGGTGTAATTGGTTTGCTCTATGTCCTGTTAAGGCAAAAAGAAAATTCTGATCCGCAAATAGAGATCAAAGATGAATCGGAGCTTGTGTCGAACATTTCCAGGCTTACCGCCAATGAAGATTTTACTGTGCAAAACCAACTCACCCATTTGGTTACCATAAAGTCGGGATGGTTCAGATTGTTTTTGCTAAAGCTGGTGTTGTGGGGCATTAATGTGCTTGCGGTTCGAGAGTTCAATAAGGGCAAACTCGGCAACATACCTACCATTCACTTTGCCCGCTGGGTAATTATTGACAAGGGCAGGAGGCTCCTGTTCTTCAGCAATTTTGATGGCTCCTGGGAAAGTTACCTGGGCGATTTCGTTGACAAAGCTGCAGTTGGCCTTACTGCTGTGTGGAGCAATACCGATCTTTTTCCCAGAACCAAAAACCTGGCTTTCCAAGGCGCTACGGATGAAGAACGTTTTAAATACTGGACACGCGTACATCAAATTCCTACCCAGGTTTGGTATAGTGCTTATAAAACTTTGTCGGTGGTGAACGTCATTAACAATAATGAGATACACCAGGGTTTGTTTGCGGAAATGAATGAGGAAGCAGCTATTAAATGGTTAAGGAAACTTTAGGCAACACAATAAATTATATTCCAGATGAAAAGCTTAGACACTAAAGATATTCAGGGATTATTGATAAGAGGTTATAAAGATTTGACGGAGTCGGATTTTTTATTGTGCCAGGCGCCCGATGGCAAGCGCCTAAAATTATTTTTAAAATTCCTTGCACCCCTGATCACTTCAGGCCATGCTAATCCTGGTGAAAGGGCCTTTAATATGGCCATGACCAGCGAGGGAATGGAGCTTTTAGCCCCTAAGATGGGAAAGGATTTTTCCATCGAGTTTCGCGAAGGAATGGTTTCACCTTTCAGGCAAAGGATTTTGGGCGATTACAACAGCAACGCTTATGAAAATTGGGATTGGGGCAAACCAAAAGACCCTGACATTCATTTCATACTCATGATGTATGCATCATCAAAACATCGTTTGAAGGGATGTTCTGACCTGGTAAATAGTAAAGTTTTAGAATTTGGAATTACGGTGCTCCGCACGCTTCATTCCCAAAAACTGCCCAACGAAAAAGAACACTTTGGCTTTCACGATGGCATCTCTCAACCTACACTGAAAGGTTTGGTGCAGAAAAGAACCGACCACCCCAACAACATCATAGCCGATGGCGAATTTATTTTCGGCTATGAGAATGAATATGATAAACTTCCAACGTCACCCACTTTAACGGATGGTTTTAACCTGGGTGAAAACGGGAGTTACATGGTTTTTCGCCAGATAAAACAAGATGTAAAAGGATTTTGGAAATATATGATGGACAAAAGAAATAGCGAGGTGAAGGATGCCATCCAGCTGGCTTCGGCCATAGTGGGCCGATACCCCAGCGGCACTCCGTTGGTGCTTTCCCCTGGGAGCGATAAGGGAGACCCGGCATTACACAGCGCCAATAATTTTGGGTATTACGAGCACGACAAGCATGGAGAAAAATGCCCTATAGGTTCACACATTCGCAAGGCAAATCCGCGCGATGGAATGAATGAAAATCCAAAAGAATCGAGTATAGTTTCAAAACGACACCGGATTTTGCGCAGAGGTCGCCCTTATGGAGAACCCATCGCACCTTCCATGGATCCGGAAGACATTATCAAAGCCAGCGGGAGTGAAACAGAAACAGGGCTTTACTTTATTTGCTTCAACACCAACATTGGCCGGCAGTTTGAATTTATTCAGCAGCAATGGATGAACAATAAAAAGTTTGACCACTTGTATAACGATCCCGATCCGTTGATTGGTATTGATGGCAAACCGCCAGTAAATGGTATTCAAAAACCAGATCAGTTGGGCGAGTTTACAGTTCAGCAATGTCCTGTGCGGAAAAAATTAACGGATGTGCCCCAGTTCACATTCGTGAAAGGAGGAGCTTACTTTTTTATGCCCGGGCTTCGGGCAATTAATAAGTTGGCAGAGTAACAACTATATGTCTAATCTTTTTTGAATAAATAAATTTTCAGCTATGCTCTACGGAATTGACGTCTCCATCTACCAAAAGTTCACCAGCTACGATTTGCTGAACGACAGTAACCTGGCTTTTGTGTTTATCAAAGCCTCGGAAAACCTCAGGCAGGACCCGATGTACCGCATTCACAACGATGCGTTTGCGAGAACAAAATTATTGAAAGGTGCCTATCATTTTTTGCGCTTTAATCACAACGGTGTTGACCAGGCTAATGCCTTTATTAATTCCGTGGGGCCAACCCTGCACGCACTGGATTTGCCACCCGTTCTTGACATTGAAGACATCTCAGAAAACATCACAACGGCAGAAACAGAAACAATTGTTCAAGAATGGATTGATACCGTAAAGGCCCAATATAAGGTGATGCCGATTATCTATACGGGTGCCTGGTATTGGAATGATAAGAACAGGATGAACAGCACCACCAGGTTTAAAGATTGTCCACTTTGGGTAAGCGCCTATACCAAATCATACCCGCCTGCATTTGGTGGCTGGGCCAAGCCAACTTTTTGGCAATACAGCGGCAGTGGCACCATCAAAGGGTTGATGGGTGAAAAAGCTGCCATTGACCTTAACCAATTCCTGGGAGACATCAATGCGCTTTGGGGAATGTTGCCGGCCAACAAACCAAAAGACTATAAAAATTTGGGAGAAAAATTATTCGCTGTTCAATATATGCTCCGAAAAAGAATTGACAGTGGCTTAGGGGTGGATGGAAAATGGGGAACTAACACGGAAGCGGCTTTAAAGAAATGGCAACATGCACAAGGATTTGCTGAGGCCACTACATTCGACCCAGCTCAGTGGCAAACATTATTTGAACTTACCGGAGCCACAACTGCTTCCGAACTTCCTGCGCCTCCAAAAGTAGGCACACCGGTTTTCCCTGAGCCGGGCGTGGTTACAGCCGACTTGCTAAACATAAGGGGAGGGAATGGCACAACATTCCCATTAATTTCATCGCCCTTGCCAAAAGGGAAATCGGTTACCGTGCTGGAAGAAAACAATGGTTGGTATAAAGTGAAGACACAAATTGAAGGCTGGGTGAGCAAGCAACACGTACTCCTTCAAAACTGATGAAGCGTTTCATTATCCTTTTTACGGTTGCAGTTATCACGTTTGGGGTGATATACCTCCTCAACAATCCGGATTTGGTTGAAGGTATTTGGCTTTACATGGTTGGGTTGTTTGGTGTGATCGTAAAATTTTGCCAGGTGGTTTTCAAAAAAATTTCAGATTGGTTTAAGCCCGTTGCACCGGTCAATAAACAAGTTCCTCCACCAATAAAACCTGCCGATAGGGTTAAGCAGTTGTTTAAAATAGTTGTTCCTAAATCTTAAAAAATATTGATATGATGCTCTACCTCATTTATGGATTTCTGATTGCCGTTCCGGTGATCACCGTTATTTACATTCAAATCAGGAAAAGAAAAATAACCGATCCGGTTCGGTTGGAGAAGCTCAGGCAGAGCGAGACCATTGTGTATGCCGGCTTTGGGGTGATCTATATGTTTATTATTTCTTCTTTCCTCGTGCACAGCATTAGCGGGGTAGATTTAATGAAGAGTATAGCCGCTGCCATTATTATTTGCTGGGTTGTGATACTGGTGGTGTATTATGCCTGGGCAATTTATTTCTACAATATAAACCTGGGCTGGTCGGATGATAAGTGGGGCCGCCAGCGGGCGAAACAGCAAATGGGTGAAAGCGATACACCAACGCCCAACGAAAATCCTCATGGAGAAGAAACATTGGGCCTGCCTCCCGGCACCGTGCGTGGCACTATTGCACTTACATTATTAGTAGTAGCTGTCGCGCTGGTCATTGCATCCATCAACGAAAAATCTGTACTGAGCAGCAACTCTGTTTTGGCCGACCATTTTGATTTTTTGAAAGATGCTTTTCTGATGATGATTGCTTTTTACTTCGGTGCCAAGTCGCTCGATCTGCTTAAAAAAGATGCCGAGCCAGCGGCCTCTGAACCTCAGCCCGAACCCGCTCCTAAAACGGAAATGAAATTGGATGAAAAAGAGCAAAGGGTTCTCGAAAATAATTTCAAAGTAGAGGGCGCAGCGGATTGATCATGACCAGATTAGCCTCCACTTTACTTTTATTATTGCTGCTGGCTGGCTGCAAAGAAAGGCAACGGGCCATTGTGGTGAGTAAGATTAAGCAAGCATCTAAATTGGCTACCACAGAAACGGTTATTGACAAAATTGTTTTTGGAACAAGCGACAAAAGACTGCTTGGCATAATCCGTCTTAACCAGGCAAGATTTGCGGCTAAATCCACTGCCATCATTAAAAGCGGGGTAGATCTAAATAAGTTGGAGCCGGACGATATTAAAATTGAGGGCAACCGGATTGACATTGAATTGCCGCATGTGGAAGTGATCAACTTCAGTTATCCGTTCAAGTTATTTGATATTGACGAGTCCATTACGCAGGATAAATTTTTGAACGACATTGATATCTACGACCAGGAAAACTTTTACCGCCTGGCTGAGATTGACATACGGAATAATTTAAAATATACAGGCATACAAAAAGCCACTGAAGAAAAAACACGGTTGCTCATGGAAGGCCTGCTCAAAAACCTGGGTTATGAGGAGATATATATTTCATTCAAAGCCAGTGGCCAGCTTATTCCCGAAGTTGAAATGAACGAAACAGAACCCGAATAATTATGTTTTGGGATAAACTCAGCTTGGCATTTCAAATAGCGCTGGTGGTGCTGGCCGTGGTTATTTTTTCATTCTTCGACCCGTTTGGCATTTTAGCTCCGCGGAAAAAGAAATTACAAGATACGCCCGTGAGCGTGCGCAGCATTCGCGAGATTGGCCAGCTTATTACGGCAGAGTATTATGGCGAGGTGCTTTCTACTTTGCAAGATGCAGAGGTGGAAGAAATAAAAATGGAGGGGAATAAATATTTAAAGACGATGGATTCCCTGAAAGAAAATTATTTTGATGCGCTGGTTGATTATTGGGAGCATCGAAAGGAAATAGAAACAGGTTGGTTCAGGAAACGAAAAAAGCTGGAAGACATTTTTTACGATAACAACAGCGATTTAACGAACCATCCCTTCTACCAAAAAATGATTGAAGTAACTCTTCATTTGGCCGACAGTCTTAACGAAAAAGTCAATCGGCATGCTTATGATAATGAAAAAGCTTTGTTAAAAAAATTATTTGATGCTAAGGATTCCTTAATTATTACGAGGATCAGAAAGGTTAACCAGGTGCGAAAAAATCCCATGACAGGTAAGTTGTTAGGAAGCTATTTTGCTAATAGCATTAAAAGGCTTAATGCCGAGAAGCTTAACGACATCACAGCCGATAAAAAATTCATTAAACGACAAATCATTGTTTTGGGTCGAGGCTGGGTGCGTGCAGGTTTCGATTTTGGATCGTTCACTGAAAAGAATTTCAAATACGATAAAGCCAAAAAGGTAGTCTATATCTATAACCAGGAAGCAAAGATTTTGGATTGTGACATTAACCCATGGTTTATTCCTGAGAGAAAGATCAAAGGCTTTGAAATTATTGCCGCCACCAACAAAGCTAAAAAACCCGATTACTTAAATAAGGTGAAAGACGACTGTTTGAAAAAACTGCAGCAGCAAGCTGAGGAGAGAGACATCACTAAAAAAGCGCACGCTTTTGCCGAAGAATCTCTTAAAAATTTCTTTTCGCTCCTGCTGAATGAAGATATACAGAGGGTGATGATATTAAAAGAAGCTCCCGATGGGAATGCCAATTTGATTACCAACGATTCCGTGCGGAATAATCGTATCCCGTTTATCAATAAAACTCTTCTAACAGTGGACAGCAGCGATAGGGAAGCTTCCGAAAAGCTGGTTCTAAAACTAATAGCTGCCAAAACAAAAGGAGGAGATTCAATAAACCGCTTTACTACTTCACTTTTTCAATTTACTTCCGACAGCGTTATTACCAGCCCCGAATGGAAAGAACTTAATGAGTTGAGAGAAAAAAAATATTCAAGGTTAGATTCGCTGTGGTTTTATCCCCACCGGGTGAAAGACACCATTGCCGCATGGGCAAGAAAAGAAGCAAAAAAGGTTTGTTATGAAGGAAGTTGGTGGATTACATTTCAATTTGATTCTACCACGAATGCTCCAAATTTTATTGGATATCAAAATGAGCGAAATAGAAGGTTTTCCGAAATTATTTCTTCTCGAATGAAATTAAGCCGGGAAAAACAGTGGAGGCAATGTATGGTGGCGTTAAAGAAGAAAACAAAAATGCTGTATTATCAGGATACCGCGCACGTGGAAGGAAAGGAAAACATTTACCACTACATTGAAGAGGGCAAGAAATAAAAGCTAAGGTGAGTTTCGGATAGCTATTGTTTAAGCCTATTCTCCCGATAATCAAAATACCGAATAAAGGATTAAAGATGTTGCATCCAATTGTATTAACTTTAGGATGCTGTACTTCTTTTTTTAAACCTAAACTCAACAGTTATGGAAGAAATGAACATCAACATGATGGCTATACTGGTAGCAGTAGTGGCCAATTTTGCGCTGGGATTTATTTGGTATTCCGTCCTATTTGGAAAAATCTGGGGCAAAGAGATGGGCATGGACATGAGTGTGAAGCCAAAAAGTGGTGAGATAGCTAAGGGAATGGTTTTTATGGTGGTTGGAAACTTTTTGATGGCCTTCGTTTTTGCCCACAATATAGCAGCGTGGAGCTATGTGCCCGGAACAAAGGAGATGTCGGCCATGGCCAATATTTTAAATGCTGCCGGGTTTACCTGGCTGGGCTTCTATTTACCGCTTGACCTCTCGACAGTAGCCTGGGAAAGAAAATCATGGAAATTACTCGGTATCAACACAACCTACCACTTTCTTACCCTGCTTATAGCTGCGGTGATTTTGTTTTATATGTAGCGTTTAGACTGTATAGCCGAAGTGCAAATTGCGTTAAGGGCTGTTTACAGTACATTTATTTGTCTATTGGCCCTGTGACTAGTTGGTTGTCTTCAAGAATAGCCAAAAACCTTGCATCAAACAGGTAAGGTGCAAGACCATCAAATTTAAGTTTTATAGCACACCTACTTTTGCCCCATGAAAAAATTGGTGCGGGAGTTGGTCATTGGCAACAAGAAGTATTTCGACTCTTGGACGGAATACCGCCAGGTGATGCTTTCCGGTCAATTTGGGCTTATTGCTATCTCCGGACTGATTTTCTATTTGGTTTTGGACATGGCCAGGGGATATTACCTGAATATTCCGGTGTTTGTGGTTAGTATGTCGATAATTCTTATAGCCATTCGGTTGCACCGGCTCAGCCACCATTGCGTTGCCAATTCTATTCTTTACCCAACACTTTTTATTATCATTTATCTTTTCACCTCCAGTGAAGCCCCGGCTAATGGCGGTGTTGTATTTTATATTCCTGTTGCTATAGGGGCTTTCGCCAGTTTCGATTTCAAACACAGGAAGCTGGCATTAATGATGGCTGGTTTTGGTACTTTCATGTTCCTTGCGTCAATTTTTACGCAAAATTCTATTTTGCCCTGGAGGACATACACGGAAGAGGAAGTGCAATTAAATATGTTAATAAACTTTATGGTGGCCATGCCCACATCGCTGCTGGCCATTTACATGTTGCTGCGGCTTAACCATCGCAATGCAAAACAACTGGTGGAAAGCAATGACCTCCTGAAAAAATCAAACGAAGAGCTTGATCGGTTTGTGTATAGTTCCTCACACGATTTGCGCGCGCCCTTATCATCTGTGTTGGGGTTGATTCATCTCTCAGAAAAAACGAATAACATGGATGAGTCGAAAAAATATTTGGGTATGATGAAGAACCGGGTGCATGCCCTGGAGTCTTTCATCAAAGACATTACCGATTACTCGAGAAATAACCGCACCGAAGTAAGCCGGTCCAGGTTCAATCTCCATCAAATGTCAACCGAAATCTGGGACTCACTCAAATACAATCAGAAAGCTGAACACATTCGGTTTGAAATTGATTTTGATCAAAGCTTTATGATTGATTCCGATCCGCAGCGTTTGCGCGTGATACTATCTAACTTGATCTCAAACTCAATCCGATATCACGATACTTCAAAGGATAATAAATTCATCAGGCTCCACTGCAAGCGCACGGAGAAATCGTTTATCCTGAGTGTGGAAGACAACGGGCAGGGTATTGCCCCGGAATACCACAAAAAGATCTTTAATATGTTTTTTCGCGCCAATGAAACTTCTACCGGTTCGGGTTTGGGTTTGTACATTGTGAGTGAAACACTCGCCAAGCTCTCCGGGCAAGTGCAATTGCAATCTGCCCCCCGGAAGGGCAGCACATTTACCCTGAATATTCCGGTAAGGCAATACCGTTATTGAAGGAGGGAGTGTAACCTAAAAAATCTCCAAAAACGCCACAATAAATGGCGCTGAAATCAAAAGGCCATCGAAGCGGTCAAGAAAACCACCGTGACCAGGAAGGCTGTCACCTGAGTCTTTTATTTCAATGCTGCGCTTGAGGAGTGACTCGACTAAGTCACCGTAGTCCCCACCAATAACGATCAATACCCCGATCACCATCCATTGCCAAATAGCGAGGGTTAAAAAATAATAAGAAATACACCAGGCGAAAAGCAAACCCAAAACAGCACCGCCAACAGCGCCTTCCCATGATTTTTTAGGAGAGATACGTTCGAATAATTTTGTCTTTCCAAATAATGTCCCGACAATAAAACCGCCAGTATCGTTGGCCCATAGAATAAGCAGGCAGCCCAGCATAATTTGGTAATTGTAATCACCATTTTCAAATGCCGCAATATTGAGCAAGGCAATGGGCATGGCCACATAGAAAATGCCGAGTAAGGTAAACGCAATGTTGGTGAAAGGCTTACGCTCGAATTTGGTATACAGCTTAATCATATACACACACGATACCAGCGGGAAGATTAGAAAGTAGTATCGCCAGGAGATATGTTCTTTTTCAATGAGAAAGGATGCTATGAAAATGAGCAGGCCGCAAATGGTGCCGAAAGTTTTGAGAGGCAACATGCCATCAATGCCAGTGAGTTTATAGAACTCCAGCATGGTAAGAACGGTGAGCAAAGCAAAAATGGCAAAATAAGTCCACGAGCTAATGGCCACACCTGCAATGATTACAGCCGCACCAATAAGGCCAGTTAATATCCGTAGGGTGAGATTATTATATTGATTGAGCTGTTTTTTCACGCTGTTGTAAAATATTTTTAAGGAACATCATAAGAAATATAAATAAGATAGCGATCGGAATCACATAGACCAAAGGCAACGCCTCAGTGCTCTCGGCATCGAATTCCACAATTTTTAGCTGATGAAGGTACATAAATATCACCATGAAACCATTGTTGGTGAAGTGCGCCACAACCGGAACCCATAAACTATTTGACCAATACATCATATAGCCGAACATAGCGCCCAACAACATGCGGGGAACAAATCCAAAGAATTGAAAATGAATGGCGCTGAATAAAAAAGCAGATATCCAAATTGCTACATGCGCATTGCCGGTAGCTTTTTGCAGTGCCGGTTGTAACCATCCGCGAAAGCAAAACTCTTCGCCAATGGCAGGAAGTATGGCGATGATGAAAAACAGAATGACAAACTCACCTGGAGAATGAAACGTTGTAAGAAACCTGGTAAAGGTTTCTGCAAGTTCCTCCCTTTCTCTTGCCCAACTCCAAAATGGCCCTGAAAAATCCAGTTCAGCGTTCCACTCAATAATTATGCTATTGGGAAACATGAATGTGATTACGGCAGCTGCAGTTAATCCGAAAGCAATAATCGGAGTGGTCCTCACGAGTTTACCAATTCTCTCTTTCAAGATAACTTTATAGACCAGCATGGGTATGACGATAAGACCAATGCCGGCAGCGGACGCTTGCATGACGAGGAATGGAACCCGGATTGCTTCGCTGGTTTGTCCACTTGTAATTTCTTCGGCCAAGGTTAAAAAATCACCATCATAAAATGGAAGTGCCAGAAAAAAACCGATGAGTGGCCCAATAACAACGAAGCCAAGAAATAAAGTGACAATAAAAAGTAAAATGGAACTAACTGGATGCAACGATCGCTCTTCAGAAATTTTTTCCATCGTTAGTTAAACACTATTTTTACGGTCGCAAACAACGTAGAAATAGGTTAATAATCAAAGAAGTGGTTAAAATCGGAGATATTGAGTTAGGCGAGTTTCCCCTTTTGCTGGCACCCATGGAGGATGTGAGCGACCCACCCTTTCGCGCGGTGTGTAAAAATGGTGGTGCCGATTTAATGTACACCGAATTTATTTCTTCAGAAGGACTTATCCGTCATGCAGCCAAGAGTAAACAAAAGCTTGACATATTTGAATACGAAAGGCCAATAGGCATTCAACTTTTTGGTGGCGAAATTGAAAGCATGATCGAGGCCACGGAAATAGCAACGCAGGCTAATCCGGATTTGATTGATATAAACTACGGTTGTCCGGTTAAAGCCGTGGCCTGTCGTGGGGCAGGGGCGGCACTTCTGCAAGATATTCCCAAGATGGTGAAGATGACTGCTGAAATTGTGAAGGCAACACATTTACCGGTCACTGTAAAAACCCGATTGGGTTGGGACGATAAAACTAAAAATGTGCCCGAAGCGGCCGAGCGACTTCAGGATATTGGCATTAAGGCGCTTACTGTGCATGGCCGTACGCGCGTGCAGATGTATAAAGGCAATGCCGATTGGACACTAATTGGAGAAATAAAAAATAACCCACGTATCAATATCCCTGTTTTTGGTAATGGTGATATAGACACTCCGGAAAAAGCAAAAGAATATAAAGAGCGCTATGGTGTGGATGGGTTAATGATCGGCCGTGCAGCGATCGGTTATCCATGGATCTTTAATGAAATAAAAAATTACCTTCAGTTCGGAACACACCTAGCACCGCCTGATATGACCGAACGGGTGAGTGCAACTGTAAAACACCTGGATTTCTCTGTTCAATGGAAAGGAGATAAATTGGGGATCCTGGAGATGCGCAGGCATTATGCCAGCTACTTTAAAGGAATTCCTGATTTCAAACCTTATCGTACAAGATTAGTGGAGGCTGGCACGTATGAAGAGGTGCGGGAAATTTTGAACGAAGTAGCCGAACAGTATTCAAACGTATTTGCACTCTAGGAAGCAAGGGACCGACAGATTCTGTCTCATAATTTTAACCGTGCATCCTCAAAACAATTTAGATTTTGAACCCCACTGAAAAAAAAGATTACACCGCACTTGGCTTGCTGCTATTGTTGGCGATGATATGGGGCACATCGTTTATCCTCATCAAACAAGGGCTGAAAGTATTTTCTCCCGATGAATTGGGAACGCTGCGTGTTACCACCGCTTTCCTTTTTTTACTACCCGTGGGCATAATAAAATTCCGAGAAATAAAACCGGGAGATCCGATTAAACTTTTTATTGCCGGAATGCTCGGAATTTTTATTCCCGCTTTTTTATTCGCCACAGCGCAAACAAAAATTTCCAGTTCCATCGCTGGGATTTTAAATACACTCTCTCCCTTGTTCACCATGATTACCGGTGCGCTGTTTTTTCAGCAGCGATTTAAGAGTTTTGCAATTGTAGGAATTATCGTTGGGATGGGAGGAACCATCATCCTCATGCTTTCCCGTTCGGGAGGTGCCGTTTTTGGGATCAACTATTACGCATTGCTGGTGGTGCTTGCCTGTGTGATGTACGGCACTAACCTGAATTGGATAAAATCCAAGTTACTTCACCTTGGCTCGCTTACCATTACCAGCGTGGCACTTTTGTTTGTAGGTCCGCTGGCTGCAACTTACTTGTTTGGTTTTAGCAACTTTACAACTAAAATGCAGCAAGTTCCAGGGGCGTGGACTGCTCTGGGTTATGTTACATTTTTGGGATGCATGAGCACTTCAATTGCTACTGTATTGTTTACGAAATTGGTAAAAGTATCTACTCCGATTTATGCAAGCTCTGTCACCTATATTATGCCCATTGTTTCGGTAATGTGGGGCCTGCTCGATGGGGAAACCCTAGCCGTTGGCCACTTTATAGGGATGGCATTTATTATTGGTGGGGTATGGCTGGCAAACAGGAAATAGACCGAATATTTTAATTTATTATTGCATTCGATAACCCTCGCACTATGTCAACAACCATAAGAACAGATTGGACGCTGCCGGAAGTAAGCGAAGTTTATAACCGGCCATTGCTTGACTTGATTTTTCAAGCCGCCAGCATTCATCGTGAAAATGGCGATTATGCCGAAGTGCAGGTGAGCAGCCTTATTTCAATTAAAACAGGTGGCTGCAAAGAAGATTGTGCCTATTGCCCACAAGCTGCGCGTTACCAAACCGATGTTGAGGTGGAACCTTTAATGACGTTGGAGAAAGTGAAAGCGCGAGCCGAGATGGCAAAAGCAAATGGAGCCTCGCGTCTTTGCATGGGTGCTGCCTGGCGGGAAGTGCGCGACAATCGTGATTTTGATCGTGTGCTTGAAATGGTTTCGGAAGTGAATGATATGGGACTGGAAGTATGTTGCACACTTGGAATGTTAACCTACGAGCAGGCTCAGCGGCTAAAAGATGCAGGTTGCTTTGCGTACAATCATAACATAGACACATCGAGCGAAAATTATCATAATATTATAACCACGCGCAATTTTGATGACCGGATTGATACGCTGAATCATGTGCGAAAGGCCAAATTAAGTGTTTGTTGTGGAGGTATTGTTGGTTTGGGAGAAACGGATGATGACAGGGTGAAAATGCTTCATACGCTTTCCACGATGGAAACGCATCCTGATTCCGTGCCAATTAACGCCTTGGTTCCTGTAAAAGGAACTCCACTAGAAAGCAATCAGCGGGTAAGCATTGATGAAATGCTAAGGATGATTGCAACGGCAAGAATTTTAATGCCTAAAAGTGTTGTCAGGTTATCAGCAGGACGAAATGAAATGAGCCTGGCTGAACAAGCTTTATGTTTTATGGCAGGAGCGAACTCAATTTTTGCCGGAGAAAAACTTTTAACAACTCCCAACCCTGATTTCGACACCGACATGCAAATGTTTAAGGTACTGGGCCTTACTCCACGCAAGCCTTTCAAAGGACAAAGTGAGGAGAAACAACCAGTTGAATATGCTGAGAAATAAATCGTTTGATGATTTTTTACAGACGAAGCTGGATGATCGTAAAACCAAGAATTTATTCCGTAGCCTGATCTTAAACCCGGATAAAATAGATTTCAGCTCCAACGATTATCTTGGTTTTTCAAAACTGCCAGCGTTCAAAACAAAACCAGGTGAAGGTCAGCCTTCTGGTGCTACAGGCTCAAGATTAATTTCAGGAAATTCTGCAGAGGCCGAAGAGGCAGAAAAAATTGTTGCCGCATTTCACCAGGCAGAAACTGCCCTGATATTTAATTGCGGCTACATGGCCAATGTTGGGTTATTCTCCTCCATAGCGGGTAAAAGCGATACCATTATTTCTGATGAGTACATCCACGCCAGCATTATTGATGGTATAAGGTTAAGCCACGCCAACAAATTTAAATTCAAGCACAACGATATCGCTGACCTGGAGCAAAAATTAAAGCAAGCCACGGGAAATAAGTTTGTGGCGGTTGAATCGATCTATTCAATGGATGGTGATGAATCTCCTTTGCCTGAAGTGGCGGAGGTGTGCGAAAAAAATAATGCTTTATTAATTGTTGATGAAGCGCACGCAACCGGAGTTTATGGCAAGAATGGACAAGGATTGGTTTGCCAATACAATCTTCAGAGTAAAGTTTACGCGTGTGTTTATACTTTCGGAAAAGCGCTGGGATTGCATGGAGCTGCCGTTACCGGTAGCCAGACATTAAGAAATTACCTTATAAATTTTGCCCGACCGTTTATTTACTCCACGGCTTTACCACCCCACACCTATCAGCAAATTCAAACGGCTTATAAATTATTACCAGGAGTAAATCGCTCCATACTTTTTGATGTTATCAAATATTTTAAGGATTCGACAAAGAAAATTTCAAACGTTTTTTTTGTAGAAAGTCAGTCGCAAATACAGGGAGTCTTGGTTGGCGATAATGAAAAGGCAAAAGCTTTGTCCGGTCATTTGTTTGGGAAAGGTATTTATGCTAAAGCCATTTTGTCGCCTACGGTTCCAATCGGAACGGAACGGTTACGGATTTGCCTGCACACCTTTAATACGAAAGAACAAATAGATTTGCTGATAAGTGAAATCAAATATTTTTTAAAATGAACCTTTCGATTGTAGGCATTCACACCGGCATCGGCAAAACGGTTTGTTCAGCCATACTCTGCGAAGCGCTGGGCTTCGATTATTGGAAGCCTGTTCAGGCGGGAGAGTTGAGCAACACGGACAGTATGTTTGTTAAAAGGAATGTAAGTAATCCAAAGTGCAATGTTCATCCCGAGCGATATGTTTTACAGACAGCCTCATCACCACATTACGCTGCCTCCCTTGAAAATATTGAAATTAAAAGATCAGACTTTGAGTTACCAAAGACGGGAAACAGCCTGGTGGTTGAAACAGCGGGAGGCCTGATGAGTCCGTTGGCCAATAATTTTTTGAATATTGATTTGATCGAACATTTGCATCTTCCATCTATTTTGATTTCTAATAATTATTTAGGAAGCATTAATCACACCCTGCTTACATTTTCAGCATTAAAAATGAGGGACATCCCGATGCTCGGAATTATTTTCATGGGCGACAGCACTCCTCCAAGTGAAAATATTATTTTAGAAAGAACCGAGCTAAAACAAATCTGCGCCATTCCAAAAATTGAAAACTTAGATCGGGAAGCAATTAAGAAGTTTGCTTCGGGGATTAACATAAATTTGGGGTGATGAAAGAGTCAATCACCAGTCCTATCTGGCACCCGTTCACTCAAATGAAACTTGCCTCGCCACCCATTCATATTGAAAGGGCCAGCGGTGCAGTGCTGTATGCCAAAGATGGCAAGCAATATATTGATGCAATTTCATCGTGGTGGGTAAATATTCATGGACATGCCAACGAATACATTGCCAGGCGCATTGCCGGGCAGGCGTTGAAACTGGAGCACGTAATTTTTGCAGGCTTCACACATACTCCTGCGATAGAATTAGCTAACAAACTATTGGCCATTCTTCCCCCATCATTTGCCAAAATATTTTTTTCGGATGATGGTTCGACCTCGGTTGAGGTGGCGCTTAAAATGTCTTTGCAATACTGGCAAAATCAAGGAATTTTCAATAAAAAACGAATTATTGCTTTTGAAAACGCCTACCATGGCGATACGTTTGGCTCTATGAGCGTGAGCGCAAAAAGCGCGTTCAACGCTGCGTTCGAGCAGCATTTATTTCAAGTGGATTATATACCAACTCCGAATGAATCTAATGTTGAAAACGTAAAAGAGCAGTTGATTAGGATTTCGGACTCCGGCCAGGTTGCGGCATTTATTTTCGAACCGTTGGTGCAAGGCGCAGGAGGGATGCTCATGCACAAACCCGAACACCTGGATGAGCTTCTGCGCATAGCAAAAGAAAAAAATATTGTTTGCATAGCCGATGAAGTGATGACAGGTTTTGGAAGGACGGGAAAAAACTTTGCTTCTGAGTTTCTTACCCACCATCCGGATATTATTTGTTTATCAAAAGGGATTACCGGTGGGTTTATGCCACTTGGGGTTACTACCTGCACCCAAAAAATATTCGAAGCATTTCTGTCGGCTGATATGAGTAAAACTTTTTTTCATGGACATTCTTATACAGCCAACCCCCTGGCATGCGCAGCGGCTTGTGCCAGTTTGGAATTACTGCTGGAGGCCGACTGCCAAAGTAGAATTGCAAGCATAATGAATAGCCATGCACGGTTTGCCGAGGAAATAAAAAATGAGAAATTGGTTCAAGAGGTAAGGCTACAGGGAACCATAGTTGCGATTGAAATAAAGACCCATGAAGGAACATCGTATTTTAACTCTATAAGAAACGAAGCGTATGGATTTTGCTTGGAGCAGGGCGTATTATTACGACCACTTGGAAATGTGATATACATCATGCCCCCCTACTGCATCGCCCAAGCTGAGCTTGAAAGGGTTTATGAGGTGATAAAGGATTTGTTAAATTTTTTAAATAAAAAATATTCGGATTAGAAATATGGAAGACGTTATTGAGAAAATTGTTGCCCATCCCGATTTACATTCCAAATGGTTGAACACGCTTTCCATGATGGAAAACGCGGGCGCTAAAAAAATCAAGAAATGTGAAGACCCGATTTTTGTGAACGAAATAATTTTGAAACATGCAGCGGAGGAGGCGCGCCATGCTTATTATTTGAAAAAGCAGATCAGTAAAATAAAAACTAAAGCATGCCCCACTTATGAAAAGAAGTACTTGCTGGCGCCAAACACCAGCTATTATTATTTGAATGAGTTGGACGTTCAGATTTGCCGGTACCTAAAAGATAAGTTTGGATACACAAAAAATAAATTGAAATATGCGGCCTATTTGTTGGTAACCTATGCCATCGAAGTTAGGGCAGACCATTTGTACCCGATTTATCAAAAAGTCTTAATTGAAAATAAAAGTAATGTTACGGTTCACGGCATTATTGCTGAAGAAAAAAATCACCTGGAGGAAATGATTTCCCAGCTAAAGGAATTTTCACCCGATTGGCAAACTCTGACTGCAGATGCTGTTGAATTTGAAAGTAAATTGTTTGGACTATGGCAAAAAGATTTGAAGGGATTTGTGGCTGAATAATTTTTTCGAATGCAAAAGTGAGTTTAGCTCGCCAATTTTCCGCTAACCATTCTGTTTTTCCCCTTTAGATCTTTTACGATTTGAATTTCGCCTAATCCTGCTTCACTAAAAATTGTCGTCACCTCTTCACCAAATCGTTCATTAATTTCGACCAAAACAGTGCCTCCGATATTCAGCGATTGTTTTGCAACTTTTGCAATGGCGCGATAAAAAATTAAGGGATCACTCTCCGGTGCAAACAACGCTTCATGCGGCTCAAAGTCATGAACATTTTTGGGGACGGATATTTTTTCATCTAATGAAATGTAGGGTGGGTTGCTTAGTATCAAGTCAAATTGACCAATCACTTGTTCATTTAAAATATCAAGTTTGTTGAATTGAACATTGGCTTTCAAATCTTCCGCATTCTTTCTGGCCACTTCAAGAGCCTTTGGGCTTATGTCAATTCCCAAAACAGAGGCTTCAGGAAAATTTAACGAGAGGGAAATAGCGATACACCCGCTGCCGGTTCCGATATCGAGAATATTCAGCATTCTTCCCCCTGACCCCCGAAGAGGAAACCGCCAGCGCTCTTCAGAAGAAATCAATCGCCTTGCTTCTTCCACGAGCAATTCTGTCTCTGGTCTTGGAATGAGAACAGAAGGGCTGACAAAAAATTTACGGCCATAAAACCAGGCCTCATTTAAAATGTATTGCAACGGTTCGTGCTTGTTAAGGCGCGAAACGATAGGAGAGAGTGTGCCCAAATCGAGGTTAACAGGCTTGTTTGAAAGTACATCCGTATGAGAAACTCCAAAATAGTTCAGTATAGCGAATGCCAAAGCATGAATTTCATCAGGAGATTCTTTTAAATTTATATCCCTGATAATATTTTCAAACAAAGTTTTTGACGAAGTCTTTTTCAGAGCAGGTAAATTAAAGGATTAGCATAAATCATAAGATAATGCGGGCCAAAGATACAATGACAGCCGATGAACTATACATGCATCGGGCATTAGAACTGGCCTTGCTCGGCCGGGGGCACGTGAGCCCCAACCCGCTGGTGGGTTGTGTAATCGTTCACGATGATAAAATTATTGGTGAGGGTTATCATGAGAAATTTGGTGAATCGCATGCTGAGGTAAATGCGCTGAAACAGGTTAAAGATAAAACCGTACTGAAAAACTCAACATTATATGTAAACCTGGAGCCATGCTCTCATTTCGGAAAAACACCTCCTTGTGCCGATTGGCTTGTTGAGAACGGCATAGGAAAAGTAGTAGTGTCCAATAAAGATCCCAATCCGCAAGTGAATGGTGCAGGCATTCATAAACTAAAATCCAACGGCATAGAGGTTGTGGAAGGTGTGCTGGAGAAAGAAGGAAGGAAACTAAATAAGCGATTCTTCACCAGCATGGAAAAGAGGAGGCCATATATTATTTTAAAGTGGGCTCAAACCAACGATGGTTTTATCGCCAAAAAGAATTTCGATTCGAAATGGATAAGCAGCAGCCTGTCCCGCCAGCTAGTGCACAAATGGAGAAGTGAAGAGGACGCTGTGCTGGTTGGTACACGCACAGCCCAGCACGACAATCCCGTATTAAATGTTCGCAATTGGGCCGGTAGAAACCCTCAACGCATTGTACTTGATCGCTTTCTGCGTCTCAGTGAAAAACTGGATTTGTTTGACCGGAAGCAACCAACGTTATGTTACAATGTTTTAAAACATGAGGAACATGCAAACCTAACTTTGGTGCGGGTTAATGAAGAGAATTTTCTGGAATCGGTACTCCATGATTTGCAGAATAGAAAAATTCAATCCGTTATTGTTGAAGGCGGGGCAGAGACTATTAATTTGTTTTTACAGTTAGGTGCCTGGGATGAAGCACGTGTTTTTATCTCTACTAAAAACTTTGAAGAAGGCATACCTGCACCGGTCATCAATCAACAAGAGTCTAAACGGGTAGATGTAGGGAATGATGAGTTGAAGATTTATCTGCGCTCGAACTCTTAATCCCAAGCGCTTCTCTTCCTCTTAAAAGCGCGGCCCACTCCTCCGTGATTTTTTCGCGCGTTTTACAAATCCTTACCGCGTTGATGGACTTAATTCATCCTGCACTTGCAGGTTCTTCATAATTCCTTCGTAGGCATCTTCGTATTTTTTCGCCAGCTCGCTTTCCCCATAACGATACAGGGTGTTCTGTAATTCCCCTAGTATGTAAATGTATTTGCGGCTGTCATCACTATAGCCCTGGCTTTTACCTAAATAATAATTGACAACTTCGATAGAACGGTCTCCTAGGATTTTTGCCAATTCGATGGCTTTTTCTTTTTCGCCAACGCGGAAAAGTAATTCAATAGTGCCTTGATCTTCACCAATGCCAACATAGGATGGATCCATGCGCACGGCTTTGTCGGGCATTTTAGTAATGTTCAGCAGTATGGTTTCCCTTGCTTTATCCATTTTGCCTTCATTGATAAGTGCCTCCGTTAATGAATTTAATGCACTCCGGTGGTTAAGCACAAATCCTCGGTAATCGTTGGTGTAGTAGATTTTAGGATTGTCCAGTCCACGGTATTGAAATTTTTTCACCACGTTTTCGTAGCCCACCTCTGTACTCACCAATTCTTTCTTTGGCTTAGGATTGCGGATGGGAAGTACGCGATAAGCGTTTCCTTCCTGAACGATATAGGGTGTTAAATCGAAATTAATTTGCGACAAGGAAGTATTGTTCAAATAGATTGGTCTGTCCCAATTAGCCGTGGCCAACACATCGAGAATGGCCAGATCTTTCTTCTCCAGGTAACTGGATTTCACACGGATAGCCATTTCACTCACAACTAAATGCCGCATGGTTTCGGGAATTATCCCCTTTGCCAATACTGCAGCCGTGTCCACCGGTAATATCAACATTTTGGATGGCAGGATATTGCTTCCATTCACTTCCAACTTGCCACCTTGTTTCAACAAACCCAGGTATTCTCTTAAATCAACGGCAGGGATTTTTAAATCCTGGAAACGAAGCGCATCATTTGGTCCACCCTGGCGATAATCATTCAGCGAAAGCGTGTACTGTATTGGTTCGGATGTATAATACTTGTTCATGCTTTGCTCGAGATACCAATCAGTATTATAGTAGCTCAATACAAGCACGCGCACATCGGTTCGCACACCTTCCACATCCTGGGCATACCAAAGCGGGAATGTGTCATTGTCACCTCCTGTGAAAATGATGGCGTTTGGCGCACAGGAGTTCAAATAATTTTTAGCGGAATCCACGGAGAAAAATCTGCCCCTGCGGTTATGGTCATCCCAACCTTGCTCAGCCATTAAGAGTGGTGCGGGCAGGCAAAGTAATGTAGCTACCACGGCCGATACTTTCAGGTTTTTAATAACTGCGTTGAACATATCCGCTAATCCAACAACGGCCAATCCAATCCATATAGCGAATGCATAATAAGAAGCAGCGTAGATGTAATCGCGCTCGCGCGGTTCTTCAGGGGGCGAGTTCAAGTAAACTACAATAGCAACACCGGTCATAACGAAGAGCATGCCCACCACAAAAAAGTTTTTAGAGTCTTTTACGATCTGAAAGAACATCCCCACAAACCCAAGAATGAAAGGGATCATCAGAAAATTATTCCTTCCCCTGTTTTCAGCAAGAACCTCAGGCAATTTTTCTGTCCATTGCATTGGTGTAAGCGATCCTGCACCCGGCTCATCACTTTCACGGCCGGCAAAATTCCATAGGAAGTAACGCCCATACATTGTACCGATCTGGTGCGTGAATAAATATTTTATATTCTGGGCAAAAGTTGGTTTCTCGCCTTCTTCCAATCCCAATATTCTTTTGTATGATTCTTTGTGGTCTTCATTCCATGCCCTGGGCAGGAAATGATTATCATCGTATACATATTCGAATCTTCGGTCGGCCACATCATATTGATCTTTACCCTTTTTGTAAGTGGGCGCGCCCTGCTTCACATCTATTATTTCTGAAGTAAAATATGGGCCGTAAAGTAAAGGGCGGGTGCCATATTGCTCACGCTTCAGGTAACGAACAAATGACATCACGTCTTTGGGTGCATTTTCGTTGATGGGCGTTTCATAGTTGGAGCGAATGATAACGGTGGCATAACTTCCATAACCGATCAAAATAAAGGAAATGGAAAGCAACATTGTATTGTAGATGGGATGGTTGTGCTGATGCGTCCAACGAATTCCCCAGGCGAGTAAGCCGGCAATAATGAGCAAAAAAACTAAAGCGCCCGAACCGAAAAACATGCCCAGGTTGTTGACAAAAAACAATTCAAATCCACCGGCAACGCCAGGTAACCCGGGAACAATAATTTCGCTGATGAGTACCACCAAGAATCCACTAAGGCCAAGGGTTAAGAAAATTCCCCAGCCGGTGGTTCTATATTTTTTGAAATAATAGATCAGTCCGAGGGCGGGCAGCGTCACCAGGTTGAGCATGTGCACACCAATGGAAAGGCCCATCATGTAAAACATAAGAATAAGCCAACGGTTGGCCTGACTTTCATCTTCCATGGCATCCCATTTTAAAATGCCCCACACCACAAAGGCTGTAAAGAAAGATGACATAGCATATACTTCGGCTTCTACAGCACTGAACCAAAATGAATCGGAAAAAGTGTAGGCCAATGATCCAATGAGGCCTGCGCCCATGAGAACCCAAACCTGGCCATCAGATAATTTTTCGGCTTTTGTGCCCATCATTTTACGACCAAACAGCGTGATGGACCAGAATAAAAATAAAATGGTAAAAGCACTGCTGATTACGCTGAGCATGTTTATCCAATAACCCACCTGGGTTACATCGCCCATAGCAAGGAAAGAAAACATCCGTCCCAATAGCAAAAAGAAAGGTGCACCGGGTGGGTGAGGAACCATTAATTTATACGATACCGCAATGAACTCGCCACAGTCCCAATAGCTGCCTGTTTCTTCTACCGTAAGCCAATAGGTTCCCATGGCAACTGCAAAAACCACCCAGCCGATTATGTTATTGATTTTTTGAAAGTTCATTGGTGTTGTTATACGTGTTTAAAGATATCGAGATTTAAAATTCACCTCCGTCCGATGTTGGACCATAGTGGATGAAGGGGCGAAAATAAGGATTTTATTGATTGCGAATGTGCTAAAAATTTATTGTTAAGCAAGTAGTAAATGTCCAGAGTATATCAATTGGCACTTTACATATTTGACAATTTAATATAGATTTGAATTACACTAAAACCCTTTTCAATAATGAGAAAGATCATTGTTCTAATTTTTGCTTTCGGAACCCTTGTGACATCCGCTCAAATTCAACAAGGTACAATTATGGCAGGCGCCTCGTCAAACTTAGGTTTCAGATCCTATAAACCGGATGGTAGCGATAATATATCTACTTTTAATATTTCAGTTGATGGTGGATATTTTGTTATGGATAATCTTGCCTTTGGCTTAAATCTTGGATTGTCCACATCAGATAATGGAACTTACAATGTCACCCAAACTTCAATCGGAGCATTTGGAAGGTATTACATTCAAGGTAAATTTTTTCTGGGAGCTGGATACAGTGGATCAAAATACAAAAGCAAGTATGATGGAGGTTCATCGGAAAGTTCTTCAAATACGGTTTCATTCGAAGGAGGATATGCAGCTTTTATTACTGACAATATTGCTATTGAGCCAGCTTTAAATTATAACATTATTTCTGGAGACCAAGAGGGCTCAAGTTTTGGTTTGGCTGTTGGATTTATGTTGTACTTCAACAGATAGTAAATCCCTTCAACAGGTAAAAAAGTCCGAAATTTTTCAGCCTTTTTTACTTATTCCTGATTATCTATTTTCATCACTCCTGTCAAAGATAAATTGTCGAAGTGTTTTTGAATGGCTTACTTGAGTCATTAGAAATCACCACTCTGTGTCAATCTCCCAACAACAATGGCTAAATGAAACGCTGGCAGTTTTGGTGCTGTACAAAACGCCATTGAGCGAATCAACAACTTTTGTTTCCTTAACCAAAGCATTAAAAATAGAAAATACCAGGCTTGATTTATTTGTCTACGATAACAGTCCAGGGGCGCAGCTAATCACTGATTTTCCGTTTTGGAATATTTTCTATTGCCATGACCCAACCAATCCTGGGGTGAGCAAGGCTTATAATGAGGGCTTCAAAAAAGCAAAGGAAATAGGAAAGAAATGGTTGTTGCTGTTAGATCAGGACGATGTGTATAGTGAGTCTTCAATTCTGCACTATCGAACTGCCGTTAATGAAAATATTGAATGCAATATTTTTGCCCCGGTAGTAATGGTAAAGGGATCAGTCATTTGCTCACCATTTCGTATGCGGTTTGGCGGAGGTTGGAGAATAAAAGGAATTAAGCCCGGCCCTCACGCCCTAAGCCAGTTTCTGCTCATTAACAGTGGGCTTTTGATCTCTGTTTCTGCTTTCGAAAAAGCAGGAGGCTATGAGGAAAAGTTTCCGCTCGACTTTAGCGATTTAGATTTTATTAAACGACTTCGAATGGAATATGACCAGTTTGTGGTTATTCCGACAACCGTGCAACATAGTTTTGCAATTAACTCCAAGCAAACATTGGAAAATCAATTAACCCGGTTCCAATCGTATGTAAAGGCGGCCAAACTGTTTCGAAAGAAATATGATGAGGCCAACCGTTCTATCATGCTTCGCTCGTTTGTTATGGCTGTTAAACTTTCCTTGCGCCATTTGTCATTAAGATTTGTGAAAGAATACTTTCTAATTTGGTATTGAAACTTGCTTTAGATTCTTACAATAAGCCATGCTTGATAAATTAACCCGTTGGCTGTTCATTATAATATTAATCGAATTAGTTCTCGGTGGAGGAGGGCGCTTAATAGCGGTTGGCCCAATTTCTTTAAGGATGGTATTATTTTTATTAGCCATAATAATAACAGGCCTTCACTTACTTAAAGGCAATAAAGTAAACACTAAACACGTATACCTTCTTTTTGTTTTCACCGGTATGCTTGCCATTGGAACCACTGTCGGATTGATTACAGGCGCTGACAAAAAACTGATTTGGGAAGACATGAAACCCCTGATGTTTTTTTACCTGCTCCCCTTTTTCGGTCTGGCAATAAAAAATGAAAACGATACGGCTGAAATCAGCAAAATAATTTCTGTTTCTGGTTTGGTGATGGCGTTTGCTTTTTTATTTGTTCTCCTGGCTCTGTTCACCAATGCAATAAAATTTATTGATTTTTATAATCTTGCCGACCCCTTCGGAGAATTTTTTTTTCGGGGTGAGTACTCTTTCTTCTATAAGGGATTTATTTATTTATGCATCGGATTTCTATTTGTCCATCTTTCTTATAAAAAGAATCGATGGTGGCTTCTTATAGTATTATTAACAGCCATTATTCTAACATTTACAAGAGGCCTTATACTGGCCATCAGCCTTTGCTATGTTGTGTACTATTTGTTCATAAAACGATTTTACGTGAGAACGATTATTGCCTGCCTGGCATGTGGATTAATTCTTTTCTATGCAAAGACTATTTACGTAACTATAAGTGAGAAGCTATATGTATCGAACAGCAACACATCTACCCCTTCTAATTACTCCGACAAATTATTGGGCGACCGGGAATACTCAGACAATGTGCGGATTCTTCAAATAAAAGAAGTTGCTTTTGCTACTACAATTTCCTCATTTGTTTGGGGGCATGGGTTTGGAAACGGGGTTGCCAGCAGGCCCGTGCATATGGAGATTTCATATTTAGAAATTTTTCATAAGCAGGGCGCGATAGGAATAGCTTGTTGGGCAATTATTCTTCTGGCTCTTATAGCCAGCTATAAAAATCTTTCTCCATTAAAATCAGATTTGGGCGATGCTTATCTCTTAGCTGCGTTGTTCGTTTTTTTTCAGTCTTTGACTAATCAATACATCAATAATCCTATCGGTTTAGGCATGATATTGCTTTCGCTTGTAAGTTTAGATGTACTTTCAAAAAAGCAATAAAATTATTCCATGGGCTATTACGATGAAATGACAATACGCAGCAAATCCACCATAAAGAGATATGCTCATAACAGAAGGTTTGAATTGGGGGTGAAGCTGTGCGAAGAATGTTCATCCGTATTGGATTATGGTACAGGCTCTGCTTATTTTCTTAAACTCTTGTCGGAGAAAAATCCAAAGACGGAGTTGGTTGGATATGAACCCAATCAATCATTTCTTATTGAGGCACAAGCGGCCATGAGAGATTACCCTAACATTAAAGTAGTGGATAGCCTAAGTGGTCTAAAACGATTTGATTGCATAACCTGTTTTGAAGTGCTGGAGCACCTGACTGAGGCTGATCAAATAAAAATACTTCGCCAATGCCGCGAACTAATTAAGCCCGGTGGCAAACTTATTATTTCTGTGCCCATTGAAACAGGTATTGCAGGACTTTCTAAGAGCATAGTCAGGCGGATTATAAGGCAGGAACATTCAACTAATTTTAGTGACATACTAAAATCCTGCCTCGGAATTAAAATTGAAAGAAAAGTTGAGGATGGCTATATTTATTCCCACACCGGATTTAGATATAGTGACTTGGAGAAAGTCATTAAAAAAGAAAATCTTAAAATAAAGCAGCGTTTGGGTTCGCCCTTCAGGTTGTTTGGCGCCATTCTAAATTCCCAATTGTTTTATGTTTTTGAAACGGATTAGGCCTTTGATTTTCAGGATTAACAGCAAACTAATTGCTTAAATTTCCTGTTCGTTACCGATAACCCTGAAAATTCCTTTGGCCAATAAAATTTCCATTTGCCTCGCTTTTCGCAATGGCGAGCTGTTTCTAAAGCAACAGGTAGATTCTATCTTACCACAGCTAAGTTTCGATGATGAATTGATTTGTTCGGATGACGGTTCAACGGATTCAAGTTTAGAAATCCTAAAATCATTTAATGACAATAGAATAAAAATTATTCAATCCCCGGCAACAAACAATCATGTTAAAAATTTTGAAAGCGCACTTGCTTATTGCACTGGCGATTTGATTTTTTTATCCGATCAGGACGATGTGTGGGAACATAATAAAGTTGAACTCACCAAACTTCATTTGCAGCATTATGATTTAGTGATATCGGATTGTTCCCTGATAGATGAAAAGAATAACGAATTGGCATCCTCCATGTTTAAAATTCAAAAATCAAAAAGTGGAATACTGAAGAACCTGATCAAAAATACGTACATGGGCTGTTGCATGGCATTCAAACGAAGCGTGCTCGAAAAAGCCCTGCCCTTTCCTGCCCATCTAAAGGCACATGATCAATGGATTGGCCTGATTGCCGAAAGGTACTTCAACGTGCTTTTTCTACCACAGCCCTTGGTGAAATACCGTAAACACGAAAACAATTTTACCCAGACGGGCAAAAAGAGTAGATTGTCGCGGCTGGAGCAATTCAGCTATCGCATTACCCTGATAAAACATTTAACCCTGAACCGTTAGCCATGATTTCGGCTTCGATAGTTACGTACAAAAATAGTGCTGATGCGCTTCAACGCACTATTGAGAGTTACCTCGCGGCATCAAACCAAAGTACTTTGTACGTTGTTGACAATTCGCCAACCGATGATGCCCGTTCGTTGTGCGCACATCCTTCCATAGAATATATTTTTAATTCGACCAATATTGGTTATGGCTCGGCTCACAACATCGCCCTGAAAAAAGCAATCGAAAAATCTAAATACCACCTGGTGTTGAATCCTGATGTTTTTTTCTCGGCCGATGTAATTAAAGAACTAATTGCCTTCATGGATACAAGCCCCGATGTAGGGCTAGCTATGCCTAAAGTGCTTTATCCGGATGGCCGCCTGCAAGCCTTACGAAAATTGCTTCCGCTGCCGCACCAGCTTTTTGCCCGAAGGTTTTTGAACCGGTTCGAAAAAATGCTGAAGCGGATCAATCATTATTATGAAATGCATTTTGTGGACTACAACACCACTACGGAGGCTCCCTTTCTTTCCGGCTGTTTTATGATGTTGCGCACAGATGCACTAAAAAATATTGGACTGTTTGACGAGCGTTTCTTTCTTTATTTTGAAGATACCGACCTGAGCCGCAGGATGCATGAACAATACAGAACCGTTTATTTTCCAGGTGTTGAAGTTTTTCACATTCATGGCCGCGGATTGCACAAAGAGGCTAAATTATTACTGCACAGTATAAAAAGTGGTATCCGTTACTTCAATAAATGGGGATGGATTAAGGACGAAGGCAGGGACAGCATAAACAAAAAAATATTAATTAAATACAAAGTAAATGGCTACCACCACCAACATTAGGGCCAGTGCTGTTTACGTATTTGCGTTTATTGCTATGTTGGTGCTGCTGCCGTGGTCTTACCGGTTAAGCACGTATGCCATTATTGTTATGTCAATTGCCGGATTGTTTTCTCTGCCCTGGAAAGAAAAACTTCAACGGTTAAGGGAACATCCGCAGGTTTATATTTTCCTTTTTTTTTACCTTCTCTATGTCATTGGATTGTTTTATGCCCAGAACCAGGCTTCCGCGCGCAGCGGACTTGAACAAAAATTATCTTTAATACTTCCGCTGCTCGTAGCAACTTCTGTTTCATTCACTGAAAAACAACAGAGAACAGGAGCCATGGCTTTTGTTTACTCCACTGTAGCCCTAACTGTCGCCTGCTTTACGCTCAGCATAATTGGTTGGTCGCAAGGGGATATAATGAACCACAACTTTGATTCGCATACACTCGCACGTTTCGCTGATGTTCATTCAGCAGATAACCCAATATGGATGCGGCTTTCTTACGTTGCTTTTGTAAATAATATGATCGATCCCACTTATTTGTCCATGTATCTTGTGCTGAGTATTGCCATACTTTTCTATTTCCCAATGGAAAATAAAAAGCGGAATACCCTGCGATGGATTATAACAGGATGGTTTTTTATCGTTGTAATTTTACTGTCGTCACGAATAGGGATTTTATTGTTGGGTTTAGTCGCTGGACTGATCATTCTTTTCAAGAGTGAGTCCAAAACCAAGGCATTGGTTTACCTGTTTGCCTTTTTCGCAGTTTTGATCGCTTCCATATTTCTCTCTCCAGTCACCCGGTTTCGCATGATTGAGGAACCTCTGTCAACACCGATGACCTTTCCTGAAAATCCAACGCAATGGAATTCTACTAATCTGCGATTGATTGAATGGAGCGGAGGCATTGAGGGAATTAAGCACGCTGGTATTTTAGGAACAGGAACAGGGGGGACTCATGCTGCTCTCCAGAATTATTACGATCAATTTGATTTAGGCGATTTCAACAATGGCTATAATGCGCATAACCAATACATTGAAACATTTTTGGAAATTGGTATAGCAGGTTTTTTAACATTGCTGGCAATTTTTCTGTTTCCATTGCTGTATGCATGGAGAATTAAAAATAACCTGCTCCTTTACCTGGTGTTGATAGTGGCCGGTGCAAGCCTCACGGAATGTGTATTGGAGAGGGCGTTTGGAATAATTTTTTACATGTCCTTCATTTCCTTGTTTATGTTTACCAAGAGTACGGAATAATGGTGTCCACACAAATTTCCAACCCAACAACATTAACCAGCTTTGAAAGTGGGGTTGTGCGCACGTTATTGTATTTCGATATTTTCAATTACCCTTTAACACTCGAAGAAATAGTAAAGTACCATCCTGTTCCGATATATGACATAGCCAATGCACAACTGGAGCTCCACAGCCTGGTAGAAAAAAAAATCATTTTTCAACATGGGATTTTTTATTCCATGCAGCAAGGTTCAGTTATAGCCGAGAGAAGACTGAAAGGGAATAAATTGGCTGAAGTAAAAATGCCTGTGGCAAAAAAATATTCAAAACTTATTTCATGCTTTCCTTTTGTAAGGGGTATTTTGCTTTCGGGTTCCTTGTCCAAAAATTATATGGATGAGAATAGCGATATAGACTATTTCGTTATTACAGAGCCAGGCCGTTTATGGCTAACCCGTGCTATGCTTGCTCTTTTTAAAAGAATATTTTTATTCAATTCCCATAAATTCTTCTGCGTAAATTATTTTGTTGATGATCAATCCCTGGAGATTGAGGAAAAAAACATTTATACGGCTTTTGAAATGGCTACCATTATTCCGGTCTATGGGCAGCAAATTTGTCGGCAATTCTTGAGCGGCAATGACTGGATGAACCAATATTTTCCTAATCTGAAACCAAATCACACAACCTTCATTTCCGGGGAGAACAATTGGCTGAGAAAAATGCTGGAGAAAATTTTTAGTGGCGCGATTGGAGAAAGACTTGATTTGTTCGCGATGGACCTCGCAAAAAAAAGATGGAGAAAAAACTTTAGCTCAGGGTTTTCCAAAACAGAGTTCGACATAGCGTTTAAATCGGAACGGAATGTTTCAAAAGGCCATCCCCAGTTTTTTCAAAAGCGGGTACTGAATTATTTTGATGAGAAGATAAATGGCTTTGAAAAGCTCTATCAAATAAAAATATCAGCATGAGCACAGTTTTATTTACCCACTCCTATTTTTATAAGCTCGATGCCAAGCAGTGGAGATTTAAACAGCCTTACCCTCCGTTGATGACGTTGCAGGCAGCTGCGCTGGTGCGCGAGGCCGGCTTTGATGTTTCCTTGTTCGATGCCAATCTTAAAAATGATCCACAGGAAATTGCGCCAGTATGGCAACAAGCGAAACCCCGCTATTGCATTTTAGTTGATGATGGCTTTAACTATCTGACAAAAATGTGTCTCTCCGTTATGCGTGATGCGGCATTTTCAATGATTCGCGAAGCCAAACAGGCGGGGTGCACAGTTATTGTAAACAGCAGCGACTCAACCGATAATGCAACAAGATATTTGCAACAAGGTGCAGACTACATTATTCATGGTGAAGTAGATGAAACGATAATTGATTTGCTTCATGCTTTAGAAAAAGGGAACCCTGTGGAAGGGATTCACGGAATTTCCTTCACCAAAAATGGAGAAACGATTACAACGCCTCAGCGCCCCGTGCTTCGCGATCTGAATAATTTACCAATGCCTGCCTGGGATTTGGTTGATATTGAATCTTACCGGGCGATTTGGAAAAAACATCACGGTTATTTCTCGCTAAATGTTGCTACCACCCGGGGGTGTCCGTACAAGTGCAACTGGTGTGCTAAACCAATATATGGGAATCGGTATAACACGCGCTCGCCTAAGCACGTAGTAAATGAAATTGAATTTTTATTGACCCAATTTCAGCTTGATCATTTTTGGATGTGCGATGATATATTTGGACTGAAACCGGGCTGGATTCAGGAGTTTAATAAAATTGTAAAAGAGCGAAACCTGAAATTCAAATATAAAATTCAATCGCGTGTGGATTTGTTGTTAGAAGAAAATACGGTTGGAGCCTTAGCTGAAAGTGGTGCCGAAACTGTTTGGGTGGGTGCTGAGTCGGGTTCTCAAAAAATTTTAGATGCTATGGACAAAGGCACAACAGTGCAGCAGATTCAACAGGCAACTAAACTACTTCAATTGCATGGAATCAAGGTTGGGCACTTTCTTCAGTTTGGTTATTTAGGAGAAACCAAGGCCGACATTGATGCAACCTTAAACCTGGTGCTCAGCCTGATGCCCGATGAAATTGGCATCTCGGTTTCTTATCCATTACCCGGCACTAAATTTTACGACAAGGTGAAGGATATGCTGAAAGAAAAACAGAATTGGAGCGATTCCGATGACCTGGCAATGATGTTTCAAGGTACCTACACGCCTGGCTATTATAAAATTTTACACCGCTATGTGCACAATCGCTACAGAATGCAACGGGGGATTAACCAATTCAAAAAATCATTTTCATTTGATAGTACCAGTTTTAGGAATGTGGCTTCCATGATATACAACACGCCAATTTCATGGATGAATGGATACCAGTTGAATAAACTAAGTCGTGTATAAAAGTTCGATAGAAGCAATTGATTTTGAAGCTGTAAACAAGGCGTTCAGCAAGCAGTCCGGGCATTTTGATGCCGAGGATTTCGCCAATCCTATTTTGACCGAATGGCGTCAGCAGGTGTATGCTCACGTAAATTCTTTTTTGAAACCGAATAGCTTTATTTTAGAACTGAATGCCGGAACAGGAATTGATGCTGTTCACTTTGCGCGGCAAGGCCATCGCATACACGCCACCGATATTTCAGATGGCATGGTAGAAAAGATTAATTCAAAAATTATTGGTAATCAACTTTCTGATAAGCTTTCCTTTCAACAATGTTCGTATGAGGAGTTAGATAAAGTGGAAGCAAAGAATTTCGATTTTATTTTTTCAAACTTTGGCGGACTTAATTGCACCAACAACCTATCTAAAGTAGCACGACACTTTAATGCACTTCTAAAACCAGGAGGTTATGCCACAATGGTGATCATGCCCCCGGTTTGTTTGTGGGAATGGTTGTGGATTTTTAAAGGGCATGGAAAAAAGGCATTCAGACGATTAAATAAAAATGGATCAATGGCGCATTTGGAAGGCGAATATTTTTTGACATATTATTTTTCTGTTGTTGATATACGGAAGGCAATGGGAAAAAATTTTGAATTGGTGTCAATCGAAGGATTAGGTTCCATTTCACCTCCACCATCTAAAGCTGATTTCGCCATAAAACGCCCTAAACTATATAAATTCCTTCGTGGCCTGGATGCCAGCCTAAGGCACACTTTCCCATTCAACAGGTGGGCTGATCATGTTATTGTTACGTTTCGATTGGCTTGAATCCCTTTAAAATATATCTTTTCTAATTCAGAAGCGTACCACTGCAGATCACGTCCTGATACCCAGGAATAAGCTTGCATCTTTAAGTGATGATACTGAGACTCGTCATTAATAATTTTCATAACTTCTTCTGCCAGCAGTTGGTAATTTCCTATAGGTACGGCTACACAATATTTTTCTGACAGATCGGCTAATATGCCCACGTGTGTTCCGCAAACAACAACTCCGTGGGCCATGGCCTCTAAGGCAACCATCCCCTGGCTTTCATAAATCGATGTGTGTAAAAGAATATGTGTTTTAGAAAATAACTCGTTTAGATTTTCATTTGGAATCGGCTTTAAGAATTTTATTTTGTCACCAATCCCCAGCGAATCAATCAGTTCCTTAACATTAGCGCTATAGCCGTCTCCAAGAACAACAAGTTCACAAGGGAATTGATTGTGGAGAATCGCGAAGGTTTTAAATAGTGTCACATAATCCTTAATTGGGTGATAATAGGAAATGTGAAGAAACTGAATGGGGTAAGTCAGCGATTTTTCAGTGTATGAATAACTCGAAACACCTCTGTGCAATACAAGGATTTCACGATCCAGTTTCATGTGTTGACGAGTCTGGTCTGCATGAAATTGGGTTAAGGCCACAATAATTTTAGTTTTTGAGCAAACCTCAAATGCGGCTTTTCTAAGACGGGGGTTCAACAAATCTCCGAATGGGATTTCTGGCAAACCTATAGTTTCACTGGCATCAAGAAAAAGGATCCAGGGTATTCTGAAAAATTTGTTTAGCCAAATAGACATTATTCCCGCGGGATAGGGAGATTGCGCATGAACAACATCAAATTTATTGAAGAAATGGTCAATAGAAAATTGCAAAAACAAACTGATGTACTTCAGTTTTAGATTGATATTTTTATTGGTGACACACCGAACACGAATGCCCTCGGGCGCTTTGGTTTTATTGATTGGGATAAAGGAGTACAGCGTTATGGAATGGGTTTCCAGTAATTTTGCCAGTGCATTTACCATGGCTGGAATCCCTTGATCAAGAGGCCCCGCTCCAATAATCCCTGTTCCAAGTATGGCAATATTTTTTCGATCTCTCATTTTAGTAAATCATAGAAGGTAAATCTGCTGCGTAGAGTTTATAATTCTGGACGACAAATTTTAACTCCTGATTTTTTTGCTAACACATACGGATTT